>OMKS01000275.1_pt1 | contig 48536 bp, 53 predicted proteins | sample 1674721 | NCBI WGS metagenome assembly OMKS01 (sample SAMN06264996, study PRJEB25208) | sediment metagenome | isolation source: hot spring sediment | place: USA: California | collected 2014-09-02 | reverse complement strand
TATCGTTGTCATCATGCGCAAGCTCATCGAAATGGCAAACGCGCTTGTCAAAGCCGACCGGACTTGGGTTGAAAAAACCGCTTGATCAAGACGGATACTGCAGGCAGTTCCGGCGGGCGGGGCGGGTCGTTGCACATTTTCGATGCCGCGCGCAATTTCCACGGCGGCAACGCGATTGTCGGCGGCGGGCTGCCGCTGGCGGTGGGGCTGGCGCTGGCCGACCGGATGAGGGGCGCGCCCCATGTCACGGCGTGTTTCCTCGGTGAGGGCGCGGTGGCCGAGGGAGAGTTCCACGAATCGATGAACCTCGCGGCGCTCTGGGGCCTGCGCGTCCTTTTTGTCTGTGAGAACAACGGCTACGCGATAGGCTCGGCGCTGGCGCGCACCGAGACGCAGATGCAGTTGACCGCCAAGGCCGAAAGCTACGGGATGGAGGCCCACCAGGTCGATGGCATGGACGTGGTCGCGATCGAGGCCGCGACCCGTCGCGCGCTCGCCCGCCTCCGCGAGACCGGCAGGCCCCTGTTCATCGAGGCCCGGACCTACCGCTCCCGGGCCCATTCGATGTTCGACGCCCAGCTTTACCGCGACAAGGCCGAGGTCGAGGACCGGCGGCAGAAGGGCGCGATCGTGCGATTCCAGGGCTGGCTGCTGGAAACAGACCTCGCCCACGAGGAGGACGTTGCCCGGATCGAGGCCGAGGTCGCCGCCGAGATCGACGCTGCCGTGACCTTTGCCGAGGCGGCGGAGTGGGAGCCGGTCGAAAGCCTGACCCGCCACGTGACGGCCGGGCACCGCCTGCCGCCCCACCCGCCGCCCGACCCTCGGGCCGGACCGTGACGATGACCTGCCGCGAGGCGGTGAAACAGGCGATCCGGAACGCGCTGATCCGCGACGACAGGGCGTTCCTGATGGGCGAGGACGTGGGCGCCTATGGCGGCTGCTATGCCGTTTCCAAGGAACTGATGGCCGAATTCGACGAGGACCGCATCCGCGACACGCCCTTGTCCGGGTCGGGCTTCACCGGGGCGGGGATCGGGGCGGCGGTGGCGGGGATGCGCCCGATTGTCGAGGTGATGACGGTGAACTTCTCGCTGCTCGCGCTCGACCAGATCCTGAACAGGGCGGCCACGCTGCGCCACATGTCGGGCGGGCAGTTCGGCTGCCCCGTCGTGATTCGCATGGCAACTGGCGCGGGCCGGCAACTGGCTGCCCAGCATTCCCACAGCCTCGAGGGCTGGTTCGCCCATATCCCCGGTTTGCGCGTGCTGGCGCCTGCCACGCTGGAGGATGCGCGGGGGATGCTGTGGATGGCGCTGGAAGACCCGGACCCGGTGCTGATCTTCGAGAATGTCATGCTGTACAACCGTGAGGGTCAGATCGACGAGGCCGCCGGGCCGCTGGACATCGACCGCGCGGCGATCCGGCGGGCAGGGCGGGATGTGAGCCTGATCACCTATGGTGGCTCGCTCTGGAAGGTGCTGGAAGCCGCCGAGGCGCTGGCGGGCGAGGGCATCGAGCCGACGTGATCGACCTGCGGTCCTTGCGCCCGCTGGACGAGGCGACGATCGCGGAAAGCGTCGGACGCACCCGCCGCGCGGTGGTTGTGGATGAGGGCTGGCGCAGCGGATCGCTGGTCGCCGGGATCATGGCCCGTATCGCCGAGCGATGTTTCCGGTCGCTGGATGCACCACCGGCCCGGGTCTGTGCCGAGGAAGTGCCGATCCCCTATCCCGAACACCTGGAAGAGGCCGCGATCCCGCAGGTGTCGGACATTGTCGCCGCGGTTCGGGGCGTGATGGGGAGATAGCGATGGGGCTGTTCACCATGCCGTCCCTTGGTGCCGACATGGAGGCGGGCACCCTGACCGAATGGCGGGTCGGCCCCGGTGACAGGGTGCGGCGAGGCGATATCGTGGCGGTGGTCGAGACCCGGAAGGGGGCGATCGAGATCGAGATCCTCGAAGAGGGCACTGTCGAACGGCTGGAGGCGGAGATCGGCCAGACGCTGCCCGTCGGCGCGCCGCTGGCGCGGATCCGGGGGCCGGGGAAGGGGGCGAACCGGGGGCGGCGCCGGGAACTGAGGTCGTCGCGCCGGAAGCGGCTGCGCCCGAAACGCCTGAGCCGCAGCCGCAACGTCCGGCTGCCCGGGGCTTTGCCGCGTCGCCTGCAGCGCGGGTGCTGGCGGCAGAACGCGGGATCGCGCTGGCGACGGTGACGGGCACGGGCACGGGGCCCGGCGGGGCGATCCTGCTGGCCGATGTCGAGCGGGCGCAGGCGGTCGCGCAAGAAGCCCCCGACCCGCGCGCCGGGATGCGCAAGGCGATTGCGTCGGCCATGGCAAAGTCGAAACGCGAGATCCCGCATTACTATCTGGCCCACCGGATCGACCTTCAGGCATCGACGGACTGGCTCTCCGCGCAGAACGCCGCGCGCCCCGGCCCGAGCCCATGGTGCATGAAGGCGTAGTGACGATCCGCCAGAGCGTTACCGCGACACTGGCCGCCGATCACCGCGTCAGCGACGGACGGATCGGCGCACGTTTCCTGCTGGAGATCGAACGGCACTTGCAACATCCGGAGGAGCCATGACCGAAGACGAGATCCGTGCAGCCTACCTGACCGCGCTCAGCTCGGTTGCGCCCGATATCGAAGCGGAAGCGATCGGACCCGACGACCATTTGCAGGAAGATCCGGAGCTTGACCCGATAGGTGGGCTGAACCTTGTGGCGGTGCTGCACAAGGCGCTTGGGGTGGATATCCCCGAGCGGGACTATCCGCAGATCGCGACTCTTGCGCTGGCGGTGGGCTATCTCGGGCGGCAGCTTGCGGGGTGAGGGGGCGGCTCCCGCCCCCGGCCGGCGCGGGGCGTTCGCCCCGCTTGTCCGGGGTTGGGCGTGGCGCCCGGCGATGCCGGGCGCGCTCCGCGCGGGAATATTCAATGCCAGAAGAAGGGAGGCGTAAGGGTCGTGCTCGGTCGATCACGGGGGTTTTCAAGCTTGGGGCTTCGCGGGGCGGTGGCGGCTTGGCATAAGGGTGATGAACCCGGAGGGAGACTGCCGATGCGCCGCTTTGCCGTTCTTGCCGCCCTGACCGCCCTGGGGCCCGGGTCCGCGCTGGCCGAACCAGACCCCGCCGACTGGCAGGCGGTTCTGGAGGAGGCGCGGGGACAGGTGGTTTACTGGCACGCCTGGGGCGGGGCGGCGGCGACCAATGATTTCATCCGCTGGGCCGGTGACGAGGTTGCGGCGCGCCATGGCGTGCGGGTCGAGCATGTGAAGCTGGCCGATACCGCGGATGCCGTCAGCCGCGTGCTGGCCGAGAAGACCGCCGGAAAGGATACCGGAGGCGCGGTCGACCTGATCTGGATCAACGGGCCGAATTTTGCTGCGATGAAGGAGGCGGGGCTGCTGTTCGGTCCCTGGGCCGAGGATTTGCCGAACTGGCGCTTTGTAGATGTGGACGGCAAGCCAGCGGTGACGGCCGATTTCACGGTGCCGACCGGGGGGCTGGAAAGCCCATGGGCGATGGCGCAGGTGGTGTTTTTCCATGACGCCGCACGGCTGCCCGATCCGCCCCGCAGCATGGCGGCGCTACTGGATTGGGCGGCGGCCAATCCGGGCCGCTTCACCTATCCCCAGCCGCCCGATTTCCTGGGTACGACCTTCCTGAAACAGGCGCTTTACGGGATGGTCGCGGATCCGGCCCTGTTGCTGCGCCCGGCCGATCAGGCCGATTACGCCGCCGTGACCGCTCCGCTCTGGGCGTTTCTGGACGATCTGACGCCGCATCTTTGGCGGCAGGGCCGGGCCTATCCGCCGAACGGGCCGCGGCAATTGCAGCTCATGGCGGATGGCGAGATCGACCTCGCGATTTCGTTCAGCCCGGGCGAGGCTTCGGCTGCGATCGCGAACGGGCAGTTGCCGCAGACCGTGCGGACCTTCGTTCTGGAGGGCGGCACGATCGGCAATGCAAGTTTCGTGGCGATCCCCTACAACGCCAATGCCAAGGCGGGCGCGATGGTTCTGGCCGATTTCCTGCTGTCGCCCGAGGCACAGGCGCGGGCGCAGGATCCGGATGTGCTGGGCTATGGCACGGTGCTGGCCATGGACAAGCTGTCGCCCGAGGACCGCGCGCGGTTCGAGGCGCTGGAGCTGGGCATCGCCACGCTCTCGCCCGAGGAGCTGGGCCCCGCGCTACCCGAGCCGCACCCGTCCTGGATGCGCCTAATCGAGGCGGATTGGGGCACGCGCTTTGGCCTGGCCGAGTAGCCGCCCATGCGCCCGCTGCGCGGCGCGCCGCTGCTGACGCTGCTGGTCCTGCTGGGGCCGGTCGCGGCGGGGCTGATCGGTACGCTGGCCCCCGCGCTGGGGGTGTTCCCCGCGCTTGGGGGCACGCGGCCGAGCGCGGCACCCATGACCGCGCTGGCGGCCTGGCCGGGGCTGCCGGGGGCGGTGATGCTGTCGGTCGGGGTGGGGCTGGCGGCCACGGCGATCTCGCTGGCTATCGTGGTGTTGTTCGTCGCGGGGTGGCAGGGCACGCGGACGATGGCGGGGCTGGAGCGCGCGCTGGCGCCGTTTCTGTCGGTGCCGCATGCGGCGGCGGCCTTTGGCCTTGCCTTCCTGATCGCGCCCTCGGGCTGGATCGCCCGCGCGCTGTCGCCCCGGGCGACGGGGTGGGAGCGGCCGCCCGATCTGTTGATCGTGCAGGACCCCCTGGGGCTGGCGATGGTCGCGGGGCTGGTGGTCAAGGAGGTGCCGTTCCTGTTGCTCATGACGCTGGCAGCACTTCCGCAGGTTCGACCGGCGCAGAGGATGGGGGTGGCGCGCGCGCTGGGCTATGGGCGCGTGACGGGCTGGCTGAAGGCGGTGTTTCCGTGCGTCTATGCCCAGATCCGGCTGCCGGTCTATGCGGTGCTGGCCTATTCGATGTCGGTGATCGATGTGGCGATCATCCTTGGCCCCGGCACGCCGCCGCCGCTGTCGGTGCAGGTGGTGCGCTGGATGGCGGACCCGGATCTGACGCTGCGGTTTCTGGCGGCGGCGGGGGCGGTGTTGCAACTGGTGCTGGTGATCGGCGCGCTGGGCCTGTGGCGGCTGGGCGAGGTCGTGCTGGGGCGGTTGGGCCGGGTCTGGGCCGAGGCGGGCGCGTGGCAACAGGGCGATGGCGTGTTGCGGCTGGCCGGGCTGGGGCTGGCCATGCTGGCGGCGGGCGCGGTGATCGCGGGGCTGGCCGGGCTGGGTCTGTGGTCGGTGGTGGGGCTCTGGCCCTTTCCCGAGACATGGCCCGAGACGGTCAGTGCGCGAAGCTGGCTTCGGCATGGCCCGGGGCTTCTGGCGCCGGGACTTGAAACGCTCTGGATCGCGGGGGCGGCAACCGCTCTGGCGCTGGCGCTGGTGCTGGCCTGTCTGGAGGCCGAGCATCGCTTTGGTCTGGTGCCAGGGGCGCGCAGCCTGTGGCTTTTGTACCTGCCGCTCCTGGTGCCGCAGGTCGCGTTCCTGCCGGGCTTGCAGGGTTTCGCGCTGATGGCGGGCGTCGATACGGGGCGGGGGGCGGTGATCCTGGGGCATCTGGTCTTTGTGCTGCCCTATGTCTTCCTGTCGCTGGCCGCGCCATGGCGGGCCTGGGACGCACGCCATGCAAGCGTCGCTGCGGCGCTGGGGGCGGGGCCGGGGCGGGTGTTCTGGCAGGTGCGGCTGCCGATGCTGCTGGCCCCGGTGCTGAGCGCGGCGGCGGTGGGCTTTGCGGTGTCGGTCGGGCAATACCTGCCGACGCTGCTGATCGGGGGCGGACGGGTGCAGACGCTGACGACCGAGGCAGTCGCGCTGGCCGCGGGCGGCGACCGGCGGGCGATCGCGGTCACCGCGCTGACGCAGACGCTGGTGGGGATGGCGGGCTTTGCGCTGGCGCTGGCGGCCCCGCGGATTCTGTGGGCGAACCGGCGCGGGCTGAGGGCAGGCTGATGGCGGGGTTGCGGCTGGAGGGACTGAGGATAACGCGCGCCGGACTGCCGCTTGTGGCGCTGGAGGCAGAGATCGCGCCGGGCGAGGTATTGAGCGTGATGGGGCCGTCGGGATCGGGCAAGTCCACGCTTCTTTCGGCGATCATGGGCACGCTGGCACCGAGTTTCGCGATGACGGGGCGGGTGTGGCTTGACGGGCGAGAAATGACGCGCCAGCCGCCCGAGGCGCGGCGGGTGGGCATCCTCTATCAGGAGGAGCTGCTGTTCCCGCATCTGAGCGTCGGCGGCAACCTGGCCTTCGGCCTGCCGCGCGCGGTGCGGGGGCGGACGGCACGGGCGGCGCGCGTGGCGGCGGCGCTTGCCGAGGTCGGGCTGGCGGGCTTTGCGGATCGCGATCCCGCGACGCTGTCGGGCGGGCAGAAGGCGCGCGTCGCCCTGATGCGGATGCTCTTGGCCGAACCGCGCGCGCTGCTGCTGGACGAGCCGTTCTCGCGGCTGGATGCCGGTCTGAGGGTGCAGGTGCGCGAGATGGTCTTTGCGCGCGCCCGGGCGCGGGGGCTGCCGGTGCTTCTGGTGACCCATGACGCGGCCGATGCCGCGGCCGCGGGGGGGCGCGTGGTCGAACTGGGCTGAGGGGGCGCTCCCGCCCCCGGCTGGCGCGGGGCGCAGGCGCCCCGCTTGTCCGGGGTCGGGCGTGGCGCGGGCCCTTGGCCCGCGCGCCTCCGGCGGGGGTATTTTGGCCAAGAAGAAGGCCGTGGGCGGCATGGCCCGGTGCGTTGCGAGAGAGTAGTGGCCCCGGATCGGGGTCCGGGGCAGGGAGTGACGCCGGAGGCGCGCTGCGGGCTCTTTCGCGGAAGGGGGCGGCAAATGCGCGCCCCGCGCCCGGGCTCAGGCGGCCAGGCGCGGGGCGGTTGTGCGGTTCTCGACCAGCACGGCGTGAAGCGCGCGGATCGCGTCTTCCATCCGGTCGCGGGGCACGACGAACTGCGCGTCCACGTCGCGGGTGGTCTGCTGGACGGCGACGGGGTCGATCCCCGCGGCCTCGAGCGCGGCAAGCCCGCGCGACAGCACCCTGAGCCCGGCGAGGTCGCGCCCGATCGCGGCCACCACGGCGAGGTTGCGCGCCTTGAGGCTGGCGGTCGGATAGAGCGCCGCGAGGTCGCGTTCGACCCGGCGCACCGATTTCAGCCCCGCATCCAGGTAATGGGTGATCGTGTTGGCGTTCGAGGTCTTGGCGACGATGCGCACCCGGTGGCGCGTGAGTGCCTCGAGGATCGCGGAATCGTAGCCCTTCACCCCCACCATGTCCTGCTCGAACAGTTCGAGCGCATAGACGCCGAGTCCGGTGACCATCTCGACCCGGGTTGTGCCTGCCTCGGCGTCGTCGATGAGCGTGCCCGGATCGTGCGGCTCGAACGCGTTGGTCACGCGCAGCGGGATGCCCGCCTGGCGCAGCATCTTGGCGGCCTTGGGGTGGACCGCCTCCATCCCCATGTTCGAGAGCTGGTCGGCCACGTCGTAATTTGTGTGGCCCAGCTTCACGACATTTTCCGCGCCCACGATCTTCGGGTCGGCCGAGGACAGGTGGAATTCCTTGTGGATGATCGCTTCGGCCGCGCCGGTCAGCACGGCGAGTTTCGAGAAGGTCACCTCGGAATAGCCGCGGTCGAATTCGGCCATCAGTCCTTCGACGCATTGCGCATAGCCGGTGACGATGGGCATCTCGCGGGCGATGTCCACGTCGCGCAGCCCCGCGATGATGCGCTCTTCCAGGGTGCATTGGCCCTCGTCGCGCCAGCCCGAGAGGTCGACGAAGCGCGCATCGACGCCCTTGCGCCGTAACAGCGTCGCGGTGACGAAGGCGGACTGCGCCTCGCCCAGCCCCGAGAGCAGTTCGCGGATCACCGCCATGTGGCTCGACAGGCGGAAATGCCCGTAGGAGCACAGCCGTTGCAGGTCGATCAGGCAGGAGCGCGCGCCCTCGATGCGGTCGCGCACGAAATCGTCGGCGGCGGCGAGGTCGCCGGGGTGGTCCAGAACCTGCGCATGGGCGGCGCGCATGGCGTCGGCGACGCGGTTCAGCGCGTCCGACCAGCCGTGGTCGTTGTCGGCGTTCGAAAACAGTGCGTAGACGCCCGGTTCGCCCGATTTCTTGTGTTCCAGCAGCAGGTTGGTGATGCCGGCGAAGGCCGAGACCACGAAGACGCGGTGATAGAGCGCGTCGCCCGCGCGGTCGCCGATGAAGAGCGTGTCGCACAATTCGTGGACGCGGCTCATGGAGGTGCCGCCGATCTTCTCGACGGTGTGGGGATGCTTGGTCACGGTGCTGTCGCCGCCCGGGTTGACCCCGGGGGCGCCCTTGTCTGGAAATGTCAGTCGGCGAGGGTCGCGGCCGGCGCGTAGGAGCCGTCTGCGCGGTGCACCTCGGTGCCCGTGACGGGCGGGTTGAAGCAGCAGGCCATCACCAGATCCTCGTCGGCGCGGATGGTGTGCCGGTCGTGCTGATCGAGGGCATACATCACGCCGGGCCGGATCTCGAAGGTCTCGCCCGAGGCGAGGTCTGTGATCGCGCCGCGCCCCGAGATGCAGTAGACGCTCTCGAAATGATGCTTGTAGTGGAACGTGTGTTCCGAGCCCGCAGCAAGCGTGGTGATGTGGAAGGAAAACCCCATCCCGTCATCGGCCAGCAGCATGCGCACCGAGGTCCATTGCGCATCCGAGACCGCTCGGTTCGTGTCCTTGAGCTTGTGAAAGTCGCGTACGATCATGGGCCTACTCCGCCGCCACCGGGAAAGGGACGAGCGTCTCCACCGCCGCCTCCAGAATGTCGAGACCCTGGCGGAACTGCTCCATCGGGATGGTGAGGGGGGCGAGCACCTTGACCACCTCGTCATGGGCGCCCGAGGTCTCGATCACGAGGCCATGGCGGAAGGCTTCGGCGCAGATCCGGCCAGCAAGTTCGCCCGAGCCGACATCGACGCCGCGCATCATGCCGCGTCCCTTGATGCGCGCGCCCTCGATCCGGGCGGCGATCGTGTTCAGCCGTTCTTCCAGAACCTGGGATTTCAGCGCGATCTGGTTCCTGAGGGTGTCGTCGGCCCAGAACTTCTCCAGCGCGACGCGGGCGGTCACGAAGGCGTGGGTGTTGCCGCGGAAGGTGCCGTTATGCTCGGCCGGCTTCCAGATGTCATGCTCGGGCCGGACCAGCACGCAGGCAAAGGGCAGCCCGAACCCCGACAGCGATTTGGCCAGCGTCACCATGTCGGGTTCGATGCCCATATGATCGAAGCTGAAGAAACTGCCGGTGCGGCCCATCCCGGCCTGGATGTCGTCGACGATCAGCAGCGCGCCGTGTTCGCGCGCGATCCGCGCGATGCCCTGCACCCATTCGCAGGAGGCGGCGTTCAGCCCGCCTTCGCCCTGCACCAGTTCCACGACGAAGGCCGCGGGCGGCTCGATCCCGGAGGAGGGGTTCGTGAGCAGCGTCTCGATCAGCTCCAGCGTGTCCACGTCCTCGCCCAGGCTGTTCTCGTAGGGCAGATGCGTCACGTCGGGCAGGGCGGTGCCCGCGCCCGCGCGCTTGCCCGCATTGCCGGTCAGAGCGAGCGCGCCCAGCGTCATGCCGTGGAAACCGTTGGTGAAGGCGATCACGTTGCGTCGTCCCGTGACCTTGCGCGCCAGCTTGAGCGCGGCCTCGACCGCGTTGGTGCCGGTAGGGCCGGTCATCATCACGCGATGCTCCATCCCGCGCGGATGCAGGATATGGTGCTCGAAGGCCGCGAGGAAGGCGGCCTTTTCCTCGGTATGCATGTCGAGCGCGTGCGCAATCCCGTCGCGCTGGATATGCTCGACCAGCGCGGCCTTCATGTCGGGGTCGTTATGGCCATAGTTCAGCGAGGAACAGCCTGCGAGGAAGTCGATATAGGAATTGCCGTCGGCATCGATCAGGGTTGCGCCCTCGGCGCGGGCGAAGCTGACCGGAAAGCTGCGGCAGTAGGAGCGCACGGCGGATTCGCGGCGCGCGTAGATGTCGGTTTCGGCTGTCGGAACAGTCGACATGGGGCATCCCCTTGTTTTCGATATGGAAACGGATGAGGGTCGAATCAGGCGGCCAGCGGCAGCGCTTCGGCCAGCCGGATCGTGACCATGTGCTCGGTCGCGTGACGGCCGCCGAAATGGTTATCGCGCGTGAAATGCGGCTTGTCCGTCAGGCGCGCGCCCAAGCGGCGGGCCACGCCACGGAACAGTCCCCAGGAGGCGTCATTGTCCGGCGTGATCGTGGTCTGAAGCCGCATCACGCCTGCGCAGGCGTCGCGTTCGAGAAGCGCGAACAGCATCTTGCGGCCGAGCCCGCGTCCGCGCGCGCGGCCGGACACGGCCACCTGCCAGATGAACAGCGTCTCGGGGTCGGAGGGCAGCAGATAGGCCGAGATCCAGCCCACGACCTGCCCCTCGATCTCGGCAAGGATGCATGTGTCGCCGAAGTGATCGCATTGGATCAGGTTGCAGTAGAGCGAGTTTTCGTCGAGCGGCTTGCACGCCCGGATCAGCGCCCAAACCGCCTCGCCATCCGCCCCGGTGGGGCGGCGGATGGTGATGGGCGCGGCGCGAGAGACCGGTTTCTCTTCGATGGTCTCGAGCATGATGATCTGTCCTCCGTCCTGTTGCGACGCCATATATAGTTAGCCACAAGAAATTTCAACAGGCTAAGTTTGTGGGGGGATTTCTGGATTGATAACGCTATATAAAGAGATTTTTAGGCTTATCTTTGGGTTCGTACACGCAAGTTCATGGGATGACAGGTGTCATAAATGCTTCGCAAGGCGAAAAAGTCACGCTTGCGAGTCGCCCGGAAAATCACACTTGCGAGTCGCCCGGATTGGTGGGAGCGGTCGCTTTGTCAGTCGAAGGAGGTGTCGTGAAACGGTCCGATGTCAGCCTGATCGCCCTGCGCCGCATCCTGCGCGCGACCGAGCTTTACGGACGCGACCTGGCGCGTGCCGCCGGGCTGACTCCGGTGCAGATCCGCGTGTTGCAGATCGTGGCCGAGACCGGGCAGAGCACGCCCAAGGCAATTTCGGCGCGGATGGGGGTGTCGCAGCCCACGATGACCACGCTGATCGACCGGCTGGTCGCAAAGGGCCTGGTCGAGCGCCGCCGCTCGGAGGCCGACCGCCGTCAGATGAACATCTTCGTGACCGAGGCCGGGCGCGAGGCCATCGCGCGCGCGCCTGACCCGCTGCACGACCGCTATGTCGCCGCCTTCGAAGCGTTACCCGACTGGGAGCAGGCAATGCTGGTCGCTGCGCTGGAAAGGGTGGCGGGGCTTCTGGATGCGGGGCATCTGGACGTGGCGCCGGTGCTGGATCTCGGCGATATCCGCAAGGCACCGCCCGCGAATTGAGCGAATGGGGCCATCGCTGCTTGCGCTTGGGGCGAACCGGGGCGCATCAACCGACAACGTTCCAATTTTTCTCTATCCCTTGCAGGCCCCCGGAGCCGGAACTAAGACTTCGGGGAGACAGGGGCCATCCGGCCCGCACAGCATCCCAGAGGCAGGCGCACATGACCGACATGATCGACCATTACATGAACACCCTCGTGCCCATGGTGGTCGAGCAGACCTCGCGCGGCGAACGGGCCTACGACATCTTCTCGCGCCTTCTCAAGGAGCGGATCATCTTCATCACCGGGCCGATCCATGACGGGATGTCCTCGCTGATCGTGGCCCAGCTGCTGCATCTCGAGGCCGAGAACCCGACCAAGGACATCTCGATGTACATCAACAGCCCCGGCGGCGTGGTGACTTCGGGGCTGTCGATCTACGACACGATGCAGTACATCAAGCCCAAGGTGTCGACCCTGGTGGTGGGGCAGGCGGCGTCGATGGGTTCGCTTCTGCTGGCCGCCGGTGCGTCGGGGATGCGGTTCTCGCTGCCCAATTCGCGGATCATGGTGCACCAGCCCTCGGGCGGCTACCAGGGTCAGGCGACGGATATCATGATCCACGCCAAGGAGACGCAGAAGCTGAAGGACCGGCTGAACCAGATCTACGTGAAACATACCGGTCAGGAGTTCGACGTAGTGGTGGACGCGCTTGAGCGGGACAACTTCATGGATCCGGAGGCGGCCAAGTCCTGGGGGCTGATCGACCAGATCGTCGAAAGCCGCGAAGCCGTGGAGGGGACCAAGGCCTGACGCAGAACCCGGGACGATCCATCCGGATTTTGGCGTTGTGCCCCGGCAATGACTGCCCTACGCTGCTTGGTGGCGTGGGGCGCAATGGCGCCTTCCGGGCTAAAGGGGCCGCACGGGCCGCACAAAACGACCGCAGAGGACCGATATGGCGACGACTTCAGGCAGCGACTCCAAGAACACGCTCTACTGCTCGTTCTGCGGCAAGAGCCAGCATGAGGTGCGCAAGCTTATCGCCGGGCCGACCGTGTTCATCTGCGACGAATGCGTCGAACTGTGCATGGACATCATCCGTGAGGAGACCAAGGCCACCGGCCTGAAATCCGCCGACGGGGTGCCGACGCCCAAGGACATCTGTTCGGTGCTGGACGATTACGTGATCGGCCAGATGCATGCCAAGCGGGTGCTGTCCGTCGCGGTCCACAACCACTACAAGCGGCTCAATCACGCGGGCAAGTCCGAGATCGAGCTGGCGAAATCGAACATCCTGCTGATCGGCCCGACCGGCTGCGGCAAGACGTTGCTGGCGCAGACGCTGGCGCGCATCCTTGATGTGCCCTTCACGATGGCCGATGCGACCACGCTGACCGAGGCGGGCTATGTCGGCGAGGATGTCGAGAACATCATCCTCAAGCTGCTGCAGGCGTCGGAATACAATGTCGAGCGCGCCCAGCGCGGCATCGTCTATATCGACGAGGTCGACAAGATCACCCGCAAGTCCGACAACCCCTCGATCACGAGGGACGTGAGCGGGGAGGGCGTGCAGCAGGCGCTTCTGAAGATCATGGAGGGCACGGTCGCGTCGGTGCCGCCGCAGGGCGGGCGCAAGCATCCGCAGCAGGAGTTCCTGCAGGTCGATACCACGAACATCCTGTTCATCTGTGGCGGTGCCTTTGCCGGGCTGGAAAGGATCATTGCGCAGCGCGGCAAGGGATCGGCCATCGGTTTCGGCGCGGATGTCAAGGAGAACGACACCCGTGGCGTGGGCGAGATGTTCAAGGAACTCGAACCCGAGGATCTGCTTAAATTCGGCCTGATTCCCGAATTCGTCGGTCGCCTTCCGGTGATCGCGACGCTTCAGGACCTGGACGAGCCCGCACTGGTGCAGATCCTGACCGAGCCCAAGAATGCGCTGATCAAGCAGTATCAGCGGCTGTTCGAGCTTGAGGGTGTCAAGCTGACCTTTACCACGGATGCGCTGTCGGCCATCGCCAAGCGGGCGATTGCCCGCAAGACAGGCGCGCGTGGCCTGCGCTCGATCATGGAGGATATCCTGCTGGATACCATGTTCGATCTGCCCGGCATGGACAGCGTCGAGGAGGTGGTGGTCAATGAAGAGGCCGTGACCTCGGATGCAGCGCCGCTGATGATCCATGCAGATCACAAGAAGGAAGGCGCCACCGCCGGTTGAGCGGGGCACCTGCGTCCGGCGGAGTCTCTGTTCGGCCCCGAGCGGAAAAGTGGCACGGTCGAGATCGACATCTTGGCTGAGTCCTGCGTCAGTTGGCGGGCATGGACGAGGTAGATCAGCGTCTGGTTCGCCTCGTCAAAGACACGACGGACGCGCAGCGATTTCAGCACCAGAGACCGGCTTTCGCGAAACACTTCCTCGCCGCCTTGGCTGCGGTCGATCGGGCCGATCTCGATGGGGCCGGTCTGGCGGCAAGCGATCGGGGCGTTCGACGGAGCCTCGAACCAGTTGCCCCGGCTCAACCGGTCGATCAGCGAGCGGCTGAAATAGGCGATGTGACAGGTCACCCCCTTCATCTTGGGATCGGCCACCGCCTCGAGGATGATGTCGTTCCCGGTCCAGTCCACGCCGACGCGCCCGACCTCCTGTGCGGGCGCGTCGAGCGGCTGCAGGGCAAGAAGCACGGCAAGGGCGGCGCGGATCATGGCGGATTCTGCGGGGTTGTTTCCGCGGTCAGGGTAGGTGTGACGCCCGCGCCCCGCCAGCACGATTGACGCCGCACCCGCCAGGGTGCTATTTAATGAACAAGCGTTCAATAAGTGCCGGGAGGAGGCGCGCCGGATGTTCACCGCCACGATGGAATTCGACCTCGACGAGGACACCGCCGCTCTGCGCGAGATGGTGCATCGCTGGGCGCAGGAGCGCGTCAAGCCGATGGCGGCCGAAATCGACCGGACCAACATCTTCCCGGCCGCGCTCTGGCGTGAGATGGGCGATCTGGGCTGCTGGGCATCACCGTTCCCGAGGAATATGGCGGCGCGGGCATGTCCTATCTGGCCCATGTGATCGCGGTCGAGGAAATCGCGCGCGCCTCGGCCTCGGTGTCGCTGTCCTACGGGGCGCATTCCAACCTGTGCGTGAACCAGATCAAGCTGAACGGCACCGACGCGCAGAAACGCAAATACCTGCCCGGCCTGCTTTCGGGCGAACATGTCGGCGCGCTTGCCATGTCCGAGGCGGGGGCGAGGTCCGACGTCGTGTCGATGAAGCTGCGCGCCGAAAGGCGGAACGGCTATTACACGCTGAACGGCACGAAATACTGGATCACCAACGGTCCCGATGCCGATACGCTGGTGGTCTATGCCAAGACCGACCCGGAGGCCGGGCCCAGGGGCATCACGGCCTTCATCATTGAGAAGACGATGAAGGGCTTTTCCACGTCTCCGCATTTCGACAAGCTCGGGATGCGTGGCTCGAACACGGCCGAACTGATCTTCGACGATGTGGAAGTCCCCTTCGAGAACGTCCTTGGCGAGGAGGGCAAGGGCGTTCGGGTGCTGATGTCGGGCCTGGACTACGAACGCGTGGTCTTGGCCGGCATCGGCACCGGAATCATGGCGGCCTGTCTGGATGAGATCATGCCCTATATGCGCGAGCGCAAGCAGTTCGGGCAGTCGATCGGGAATTTCCAGCTGATGCAGGGCAAGATCGCCGACATGTACACCGCGATGAACAGCGCGCGGGCCTATGTCTATGCTGTTGCACGCTCTTGTGATCGCGGCCGGGTGACGCGCCAGGATGCCGCCGCCTGCGTGCTTTACGCGTCCGAAGAGGCGATGAAGCAGGCCCATCAGGCGGTGCAAGCCATGGGCGGGGCTGGATTTCTGGCCGACAGCGCCGTGGCGCGGCTGTTCCGCGACGCCAAGCTGATGGAGATCGGCGCAGGCACGTCCGAGATCCGGCGGATGCTGGTTGGGCGTGAATTGATGAAGGCGATGGAGTAAAGCTGAGTAACACAATCAACTTTGAGAGGTGATCCCATGCGACTCTCCCTTCTTCTTGCCGCAAGCCTGGCCCTCGCAGCCCCTGCAATGGCACAACAGGTCCGGTTCTCGCCCGATGCCACGGAGGAATGCCTGAAAAAGCAGCGCACCCCCGGGGCGGAGGTGACATGCATCGGCGAATCCGCCCGTGCCTGTTTCCAGCGAATCAAGAACGCCTCGCCCAGCGATATCGCGGCCTGCATGGGGCAGGAGTCGGAATACTGGACGGCCCGGATGACGGCCGCCCACGACCGGCTGATGGTACTTGCCAAGGCTGCGGATGCCGATTTCGCGAAGAACCCGAAATCCAAGGACGTGCCCTTCAGCCTGACCGAGGATCTGGAAATCCAGCAGCAGAAATGGGCTGAATGGCGCGAGATCCGCTGCGCGGTCGAGGCGATGATGCGCCGCGGCACACCCTATACGACGACCGCCGCGGGCAATTGCACGATGAAACGGATTGGCGAACAGGCGCTGTTTCTGGAAAGCGCGGTCAAATACATGGAAACCAAGTAGCTTCTGCGCGCGCCGCCCCGGGGGAGGGGGCGGCGCGGGTGCGGGCGAAGGGAGGAGCACGGCAATGGCTACGGATCGCGCAGGCCCCCCGCAGTTCGGGGAGCAGTACGCATGCGCCTGAATTCCAATGCTATCCCCGGTTCGGACTCTTTCCGCTCGAACCGCGCCGCCCATCTGGACGCGCTGCGCCTGATCGAGGAGGCCGCCGCGCTGGCTGCCGCCGGGGGCGGCGAGAAGGCCCGCGAACGGCATCTGTCACGCGGCAAGATGCTCCCGCGCGAGCGGGTGGCGAACCTGCTGGACCCGGGCGCGCCGTTCCTGGAAATCGGCGCGACTGCGGCGCACGGACTTTACGGCGGCGACGCCCCCTGTGCGGGGGTGATCGCGGGCATCGGGCGGGTGCATGACCAGGAGGTCATGGTGGTGTGCAACGACGCCACCGTGAAGGGCGGCACCTATTACCCGATGACGGTCAAGAAGCATCTTCGCGCGCAGGAAATCGCCGAGGAATGCCATCTGCCCTGCGTCTACCTGGTGGATTCGGGCGGCGCCAACCTGCCCAACCAGGACGAGGTCTTCCCCGACCGCGACCATTTCGGGCGCATCTTCTACAACCAGGCCCGGATGAGCGCCAAGGGCATCCCCCAGATAGCCGTGGTGATGGGCTCCTGCACCGCGGGCGGCGCCTATGTCCCCGCCATGTCGGACGTCACCATCATCGTGCGCGACCAGGGCACGATCTTCCTCGCCGGCCCCCCGCTGGTGAAGGCCGCCACCGGTGAGGTCGTCACCGCCGAGGATCTGGGCGGCGGCGATGTCCACACCCGCCTTTCGGGCGTCGCCGACTACCTGGCCGAGGACGATGCCCATGCGCTGGCGCTCGCCCGTCGGGCAATCGCGCATCTCAACCGCGAGAAACCCGCAACCGTCCGGCTGGAAACGCCCGAAGACCCGGCCTGCGACCCCGAGGAATTGCTGGGTGTCGTGCCCGCCGACCTGCGCACGCCCTATGACATCCGCGAGGTGATCGCGCGCATCGTCGACGGCTCGCGCTTCGACGAGTTCAAGCCGCGCTTCGGCGAGACGCTGGTAACGGGCTTCGCCCACATCATGGGCATCCCCGTGGGCATCATCGCCAATAATGGCGTGATCTTCTCGGAATCCGCCCAGAAGGGCGCGCATTTCGTGGAACTCTGCTCCCAGCGCGGCACGCCGCTGATCTTCCTTCAGAACGTCACCGGCTTCATGGTCGGCCGCAAATACGAAAACGAGGGCATCGCGCGCCACGGTGCCAAGATGGTCACGGCCGTCGCCTCGACCAATGTGCCCAAGATCACCATGATCGTGGGCGGCAGCTTCGGCGCGGGCAATTACGGTATGGCGGGTCGCGCCTACCAGCCCCGCTTCCTCTGGACCTGGCCCAATTCCCGCATCTCGGTGATGGGCGGCGAACAGGCGGCGGATGTGCTGGCAACGGTCAGGCGCGACGCCATAGAACGGTCGGGCGCCACCTGGTCGCCCGAGGAGGAGGCCGAGTTCAGGCGTCCCACCATCGAGATGTTCGAGCGGCAAAGTCACCCGCTCTATGCCTCGGCCCGGCTCTGGGATGACGGCATCGTGGACCCGCGCAAGTCGCGCGCGGTGCTCGCCCTCTCGCTCTCGGCCGCGCTGAATGCGCCCATCCCCGAAACCCGCTTCGGCGTGTTCCGGATGTAGCCCCGCCCCCTCCTTCTTCTTGGGCCAAATACCCCGGGGGGTGCGGGGGGCTGGCCCCCCGCTGGCGACCGCAACAAGAGGCACGGATGTTCAGGAAAATCCTCATCGCCAACCGCGGCGAAATCGCCGTCCGCATCATTGCCACCGCCCGCCGGATGGGGGTGGCAACCGTCGCAGTCCATTCCGACGTTGACGAATGCGCCGCCCATGTCGCCGCCGCCGACGAGGCAGTGCCCATAGGCGGCGCAGCGCCGGCCGAAAGCTACCTGCGCGCCGAGCGCATCATCGCGGCCGCCCGCGCCACCGGGGCGCAGGCGATCCATCCGGGCTATGGCTTCCTGTCCGAGAACCCCGGTTTCGTCGATGCGGTCGAGGCGGCGGGGCTGGTTTTCATCGGCCCTTCGGCCTCCGCGATCCGGGCGATGGGGCTCAAGGATGCGGCCAAGGCACTTATGGAACAGGCGAGCGTTCCGGTGGTGCCGGGCTATCACGGCGACAACCAGGATGACGAACACCTGGCCGGTGCGGCCGAGGCCATCGGCTATCCCGTGCTCATCAAGGCCGTGGCAGGCGGCGGCGGCAAGGGCATGCGCAAGGTGCTGGCCACAGCCGATTTCCCCGCCGCCCTGTCCGCCGCCCGCTCGGAGGCCCGCAATGCCTTTGGCAATGATGCGGTGCTGATCGAGAAATATGTCGAGAAACCCCGCCATATCGAGGTTCAGGTCTTCGGCGACGGGGTGGACGCCGTGCATCTGTACGAACGCGACTGCTCGCTGCAACGCCGCCACCAGAAGGTGATCGAGGAAGCCCCCGCGCCCGGCATGACCGCCGAGATGCGCGCCGCGATGGGCGAGGCGGCGGTCAGGGCGGCGAAGGCCATCGGCTACAAGGGCGCGGGCACGGTCGAGTTCATCGTCGATGGCTCGGACGGGCTGAGGCCCGACCGGTTCTGGTTCATGGAGATGAATACAAGGCTTCAGGTCGAACATCCCGTGACCGAGGCGATCACCGGCCTCGATCTGGTGGAATGGCAGCTTCGCGTCGCCGCCGGAGAGGGGCTGCCGCTGCTGCAGGACGACATCCCGCTGACCGGCCATGCCTTCGAGGCGCGGCTTTACGCCGAGGACGTGCCCGCAGGCTTTCTGCCCGCTACGGGAACGCTGGCCCATCTGGCCTTTCCGCCCGGGCTGCGCGCCGATACGGGCGTGCGCACGGGCGACCGGATCAGCCCGTTCTATGACCCGATGATCGCCAAGATCGTCGTGCATGGCCCCACCCGCGCGCTCGCGCTGAACCGTCTGGCGCGCGCGTTGGAAGAGACGCAGGTGGCGGGCACGGTGACGAACCTGGCCTTTCTCGGCCGTCTTGCCCGGCATGAGGGCTTTTCGCGCGGCGAGGTCGATACCGGCCTGATCGAGCGCGACCTTGCCGCGCTGACCGAGGCGCCGGGCCCCTCGCTGGCCGTGCAGGCCGCCGCGCTGCTCGAAGCCGCCGCGCTGCCCGAGGGGCCGCTTGCAGGCTTCGCGCTCTGGTCGCCGCTCCGTCGGACGCTGACGCTGGCCCATGCGGGCGAGGAGATCACGGGCGTGGTGATGGCCACCGGCTCCGGCCGCGCAGAGGTCGAGATCGCGGGCGAGTTGCTCGAGGCGCATCGCGACGCGGGCGGCTGGCGCATCGCAGGCCGCGCGCCGGGGCAGGTGCTGCGGGCGGGCGGCGCGATCCATGTCTTTGCGGGGGGGGCGGGGACCTTCGGTTTCGTGCCGCTTGATCCGCTGGACAGGGCCGCGGCGGCGCATGCCCATTCCGGCGTGATCGAGGCGCCGATGCCGGGCCTTGTCAAGACGGTCTTTGCCACGGCAGGGCAGGCGGTGACGGTCGGCGAACCGCCGGTCATTCTCGAGGCGATGAAGATGGAACACACCCTGACCGCCCCGCGCGATGGCGTGGTGGCCGAGGTGATGGTCACGCCGGGCACCCAGGTCGAGCCCCACGCGCCGCTGATCCGGCTGGAGGATGCGGATGGCTGAGCGGGTCGAGATCTTCGAGGTCGGTCCGCGGGACGGGTTGCAGAACGAGAAGCGGCCGATCCCGACGGGCGAAAAGATCGCGCTGATCGACATGCTGTCGCGCGCCGGGTTCCGGCGGATCGAGGTGGCAAGTTTCGTCAGCCCGAAATGGGTGCCGCAGATGGCCGATGGCGCCGAGGTGCTGGCGGGCATCGTCCGCGTGCCGGGCGTGCGCTATGCCGCGCTGACCCCGAACATGCAGGGCTATGAACGGGCCAAGGCCGCGGGCGCGGACGAGATCGCGATCTTTGGCGCGGCATCGGAAGGGTTCAGCCGGGCCAATATCAATGCAACCATCGCCGAAAGCCTGGACCGTTTCGCCCCCGTGGCCGAGGCGGCGCGGGCCGACGGGATGCGCATGCGCGGCTATATTTCCTGCGTGACCGATTGCCCCTATGACGGCCCGACGCCGCCCGCGCGCGTTGCCGAGGTGGCCGAACGGCTGATGGGCCTTGGCTGCTACGAGATCTCCCTTGGCGACACGATCGGGCAGGGCACGCCGGACAGCGTATCCGCGATGCTGCGCACGGTGCTCGACGTCGCGCCGCCCGACCGGCTGGCGGGGCATTTCCATGACACCGCCGGGCGGGCGCTGGCCAATATCGAGGCGTCGCTGGCGCTGGGCTTGCGGGTCTTCGATGCGGCGGTGGGCGGGCTTGGCGGTTGCCCCTATGCAAAGGGCGCCACCGGCAACGTGGCGACCGAGGCGGTGGCGGCGCGGCTGGCGGAACTGGGCTACGCGACCGGGCTTGATCCGGCGGCGATCCAGGCGGCGGCGGCGATGGCGCGCGCGATGCGCACAGGCGAGGGAGGCGGGCGCGATGCGTGAGGAACTGGGAATCGAGATCGACGGGCGCGGCGTGGCGCGGCTGGTGCTGAACCGGATCGACAAGCACAACGCGCTGTCCGAAGATCTGATCGCAGCGCTGCATGCGGCGGCCGAGCGGCTTGGTGCCGATCCCGCGGTGCGCGTGGTCGTGCTGACCGGCAATGGCGCAAGTTTCTGCGCGGGCGGGGATCTGGCTTGGATGCAGGCCCAGATCGCGGCCGATGGCCCGACCCGGGCCGCGGCGGCGCGGCGGCTGGCGGCGATGCTGGGCGCGCTGAACACGATGCCCAGGCCGCTGATCGGGCGGGTGCAGGGGCAGGCCTTTGGCGGCGGCATGGGGCTGATATCGGTCTGCGACGTCGCGGTGGGGGTCAATACCGCGCGCTTCGCGCTGACCGAGACGCGGCTGGGCCTGATCCCGGCCACCATTGGCCCCTATGTCGCCGCGCGGCTGGGCGAGGCGGCGGCGCGGCGGGTGTTCCTGTCGGGCCGGCGTTTCGACGCGGGCGAGGCGGTGGCGATGGGCCTCTTGGCGCGGGCGGTGCCGGAATCGGAGCTGGACGCCGCGACCGAGGCCGAGGTCGCGCCCTTCCTTGCCTGTGCTCCGGATGCTGTCGCCCGCGCCAAGGCGCAGCTGCGCGCACTGGGTCCGCGCATCGACGAGGCGGTGATCGAGGACAGCATCGCCCGCCTTGTCGCGGCTTGGGAGAGTAACGAGGCGGCCGAGGGAATCGCGGCTTTCTTTGAGCGGCGCAAGCCGCGCTGGGCGGTCGGCGAGGCTGGCTGACACCCGCCGCCCGCGGCCGCGCTTTCCAGGCTCGGCGTCGAAGCGCATTGTTTTCCTTCGATTTTCCTGAATGCGTCATTCCGGCGCATTTTCAATGCGCACGACTGTATACATTTCCATCTGGCCGCGCTAACAGATGGGCCGACAAACGAGGACGAGCCTTGTTGGCCCGCCCTCGGTGCCCCGGCTAACGTCGCGGTAGAAAAGACGCGCAAAAGATTCAGCAATGCGCACAGGACAGAAGGGAGAACCCGGTGGAAGAGCTTCTGAGCAACTACCTGCCCATCGCGATCTTCTTCGGCATGGTGGTGGCGCTTGGCCTGCTGCTTTTGCTGTCGGCGGTTGTGATCGCGGTCAGGAGCCCCGATCCCGAGAAGCTTTCGGCCTATGAATGCGGCTTCAACGCCTTCGACGATGCACGGATGAGCTTCGACGTGCGATTCTACCTCGTGGCGATCCTCTTCATCATCTTCGACCTCGAAATTGCGTTCCTGTTTCCCTGGGCCGTGTCCTTCGGTGAGATGGGGATGCTGGGCTTCTGGTCGATGATGGTCTTCCTGGGCGTCCTGACCGTGGGCTTTGCCTATGAATGGAAGAAGGGGGCGCTGGAATGGGCGTGACGACGAACCCGACGACCGCCGGTCCGGATGCCGAACAGGCCACGCGCGCGCTGAATGCCGAGTTGCAGGATCGCGGTTTCCTTGTCACCTCTACCGCGGACATCATTAATTGGGCGCGGACGGGCTCGCTGCACTGGATGACCTTCGGTCTGGCCTGTTGTGCGATCGAGATGATCCATGTCTCGATGCCACGCTATGACCTCGAACGCTTCGGCACCGCGCCGCGTGCAAGCCCGCGCCAGTCGGACCTGATGATCGTGGCGGGCACGCTGACCAACAAGATGGCCCCCGCGCTGCGCAAGGTCTACGACCAGATGCCAGAGCCGCGCTATGTGATCTCGATGGGGTCCTGCGCCAATGGCGGGGGCTATTACCACTACAGCTATTCGGTGGTGCGCGGCTGCGACCGGATCGTGCCGGTCGACATCTATGTGCCGGGCTGCCCGCCGACCGCCGAGGCGCTGCTGTACGGCATCCTGCAATTGCAGCGCAAGATCCGCCGCGCCGGGACCATCGTGCGATGACCGGCCCGGCGGACGCCTTGGGCGCGGTGCGTGTCGGGGTAGGATGTGACATGGTCACATACATCCCCGTAGGCTTTGGCACAGAAGGAGCGCGGAGAAGGGCGCATGGCCAGTCGATGCACCTGGGGAGGATGAGCGATGGATGACGCGCTGAGGGAACTCGGCGAGCATGTCGCCGCGCGCCGCAGCGACAGCGTGATCGGCTGGGAGGTGACGCGTGGCGAGCTGACCGTGACCGCCGCCCCGTCCGCGATCGTGGGGCTGGTCGAATTCCTGCGCGCGGACGCCTCCTGCCGGTTCTCGACGCTGGTCGACATCACCGCGGTCGACTACCCCGAGCGCGAGGCGCGCTTCGACGTGGTCTATCATTTCCTGTCGATGTTCCAGAACCAGCGCATCCGGGTGAGATGCGCCGTCCGCGAGGACGAGATGATCCCCTCGATCACGACCGTCCACCCCTCGGCCAACTGGTTCGAGCGCGAGGTGTTCGACATGTTCGGCATCATCTTTTCGGGCCACCCGGACCTGCGCCGCATCCTGACCGATTACGGCTTTCGCGGGCATCCGCTGCGCAAGGATTTCCCGACCACCGGCTATGACGAGGTGCGCTATTCCGAGACCGAAAAGCGCGTGGTCTACGAGCCGGTCAAGCTGACGCAGGAATACCGGCTGTTCGATTTCATGAGCCCGTGGGAAGGCGCGGACTATATCCTGCCGGGCGATGACAAGGCCGCCGGGGCCGAGGGGCAGCCATGACCGGAGAGGCGACGCTCATGTTCGGGGTCGGCGCGACCAAGGCGGGCACCTCGTGGCTGCACCGCTATCTGGAGCGGCATCCAGACTGCCACCTGCGCTCGATAAAGGAGCTGCATTTCTTCGATGCGCTTGAAGGCGGGCGACTGGAACGGGCGCGGGCCGAACTGAATGAGGAGCGCGCCCGTCTGGCCGTTCGTCCGGTTCCGGCCAACCGCGCCCGGGCCGAGACGCGTGCCCGGCGGCTGAAGGACATGGCGGACTGGTCGTCGGCATTGGAGGTGGGCACCGAGGCGGCCTATCTGGAATATCTCGAGTCCGGACGCGGCACCCGCCGCCTTATTGCGGACATAACACCTGCGTATTCCCTGCTGCCGGTGGGGCGATTGAAACGGATGGCGGCGATGGCGTCGGATGTGCGCTTCGTCTACCTTTTGCGGGACCCGGTCGACCGGCTCTGGAGCCATGTGCGCATGATCGCGCGCCGCCGCGCCAATCCGGGCGAGGCGATCGGGCCGAGGGCGGGGCGCATTCTTGCGCGCGTCATTGCGGGCGACGAGACCCATATTGCCGAGCGGGGCGATTACCGATCGGTGCTGACCCGGCTGTGGGCAGCGGTCGATCCGACGCGGCTTTGTCTTTCCTACTATGAGGAACTGTTCTCGCAGTCCTCGATCGACCGGATCTGCGGGTTCCTGGGGATCGCGACCAGGCCGGCCGAACTGGGTGTGCGGGTGCATGCGGGCGTGCCGGTGCCGATGAGCCGCGAGCAGAGGCGCGCGGCGGCGGAATGGCTGGCGCCGCAATACGATTTCGTGGCAGAGCGGCTGGGACGCGTGCCTCCTGTCTGGCAATCGCATCGGGTGGGGGTGTGAGATGAAGGACAACACCATGGGCGTGCGGGCGGGCGAGCAGAGCATCCGCAACTTCAACATCAACTTCGGGCCGCAACACCCTGCGGCGCACGGCGTTCTGCGGCTGGTGCTGGAGCTGGACGGCGAGATCGTGGAACGTGCCGACCCGCATATAGGGCTGTTGCATCGCGGCACCGAGAAGCTGATGGAAAGCCGCACCTATCTGCAGAACCTGCCCTATCTGGACCGGCTGGATTACGTCGCGCCGATGAATCAGGAACATGCCTGGTGCCTGGCGATCGAAAAGCTGACCGAAACGCAGGTGCCGCGCCGGGCGCAATTGATCCGCGTGCTTTATTCGGAGATCGGCCGGGTGCTGAACCACCTGCTGAACGTCACCACGCAGGCGATGGATGTGGGCGCCCTGACGCCGCCGCTCTGGGGCTTCGAGGAACGCGAAAAGCTGATGATCTTCTACGAGCGGGCCTGCGGGGCGCGGCTGCATGCGGCCTATTTCCGGCCCGGCGGCGTGCATCAGGACCTGCCGCCCGCGCTGATCGAGGAAATCGACGCCTGGGCCGTCGATTTCCCCCGGGTGCTTGATGATCTGGACGGGCTGCTGACGGAGAACCGGATCTTCAAGCAGCGCAATGTTGATATCGGCGTCATCACTCAGCAAGAGGCTCTGGACTGGGGCTTTTCCGGCGTGATGGTGCGCGGATCGGGCATGGCGTGGGACCTGCGCCGGGCGCAACCCTATGAATGCTATGACGAGTTCGAGTTCCAGGTGCCCATCGGCAGGAATGGCGATTGCTACGACCGCTATCTGGTGCGCATGGAGGAGATGCGCCAGTCCACTCATATCATCCGGCAGGCCTGCGAAAAGCTGCGGCGCGAACCGGGCGAGGTGCTGAACCGGGGCAAGATCGCGCCGCCGACACGGGCCGAGATGAAGACCTCGATGGAGGCTCTGATCCATCACTTCAAACTATATACCGAGGGTTTTCACGTTCCGGCAGGCGAAGTTTATGCCGCGGTCGAGGCGCCCAAGGGCGAGTTCGGGGTCTATCTGGTGGCGGATGGCACCAACCGTCCCTATCGCGCCAAGCTGCGTGCGCCAGGCTTCCTGCATCTGCAGGCGCTGGACCACATGACACGCGGCCATCAACTGGCCGATGTGGCCGCGATCATCGGCACGATGGACGTGGTGTTCGGAGAGATTGACCGGTGAGTCGGCCGGTCGTCATATCCGCCCGCGCTGCGGGCTGGACTTGCGCCGGTGCTGGGGCCGGCGTGGAGATCCGTTTGCCGCGCATCGCGGAGGGCGGTGCTGGGGTGTCGGCGGGGGGCCGTCGGCATGACAAGGGGGCTGTTGTGAAACCGGCGGGCGGCATCGGGTCGCCCACGGACCGGACCGCGCGGCGATGCGCGGGAACCATGACAGGAGCGCGTCTTGCCGCGCTCGCAACCCAAGGAGTGACATCCATGAAGACCCTCAAGACCCTCAAGACCCTGGCGATCCTCGCCGCCCTTTCGCCTGCCGCGGCCATGGCCGAATCCTCGGTCTCGGCGTCCGATCTCGACAAGTTCCGCGCGGCGATGACCGGGACGAACTGCATGGTCAACAATGAAGAGCAGGCCGGCCAGGTGGAACGCGCGACCGGTTTCAGCGAGGACAGGCTGGAGGCCATCGTCGTCGAACTCCGCAAGCTTGGCGAGATCGAAAACATAAACGATCAGGGCGGCATCCGCCTGATTTCGGGAGACTGTGCCAAGTAATGCTTAGACGTCTGCACCACGAGCAACCGGACAGCTTCGCGTTCACGCCCGAGAACCGGGCGTGGGCCGAGGCCCAGATCGGCAAGTATCCGTCCGGTCGGCAAGCCAGTGCGATCATCCCGCTTCTGTGGCGTGCCCAGGAGCAGGAGGGCTGGCTGACCCGGCCAGCGATCGAGCATGTCGCCGACATGCTGGACATGGCGTATATCCGGGCACTCGAGGTGGCGACGTTCTACTTCATGTTCCAGCTCTCCCCGGTCGGGTCGTTGGCCCATGTGCAGGTCTGCGGCACGACCTCCTGCCTGATCTGCGGGGCCGAGGACCTGATCGGGGTCTGCCGCGAAAAGATCGCCGAAAAGCCGCACCTGCTGTCGCCCTGTGGCCGGTTCAGTTGGGAAGAGGTCGAGTGCCTGGGTGCGTGCTCGAACGCGCCGATGGTGCAGATCGGCAAGGATTACTACGAGGACCTGACCGCCGAACGGCTGGCCTTCATCCTCGACGAACTGGCCGCTGGCCGGGTGCCGCCGCCGGGGCCGCAGAATGGCCGCTTTGCCTCGGAACCTCTGGGTGGGCCGACCAGCCTGACCGGGCAGGGTGGGCGGCGGCTTGAGCGGAACGCTTCGGTCGATCTGGCCCGGACAATCGGCGACACGATCAAGCGGATTGACGGGACCGAGGTGCCGCTTCTGACGCCCTGGAGGCGTGCGGGGGCTGCGGCGGAAGACGTCAAGACAGATGGCGGCTGACGCGCTACAAAGGGCGTCGGATGAACAACCGTCGAAGCGGAGACAAGAGATGAATATTTCTCGCAGTGAAGCGAAGTTCAAGATGGCCATCTTCTGGTGGTTTGTGGCCGCCGTGATTGGCGTGACCGTCATGGCCTTCCTCGTCTGGATCGGCATCTGGGCCCTCGTGGCCTTTGCCGCGGGCGCAGGCACCGGTATCGTTGCAGGGTTCTTCCTGATCGCGAATTTCTGCCGGACCGACGAAGAGATGGCCGCAAGCGCCAAGGCGCTGCGCGAGGCCGAGGCTGCCCGCAAGCCCTATCTCGATGCGAATGCTGCCAAGGTGATCGTGCCGTCGAAGAAACCGGGATCGGGAACCGTGAAGGTTGCACCGACCGTGCCGAAATCGGCCCCCAAGGCGGCCGTTGCACCGAAACCAGCCACTGCCCCGGCCGCCGCGCCTGCGCCGGTGGCAGAGGTCGGCAAGCGTCCCGCTGCGCTCAACGCGCCGCGCAAGGGCGGCGCGGACGATCTGACCCGCATCAAGGGTGTCGGGGCCAAGCTTGAAAAGCTGTGCAACGATCTGGGCTTTTACCACTACGATCAGATCGCCAGCTGGACGCCGGAAGAGGTGGCTTGGGTCGACGAGAACCTCGAAGGCTTCAAGGGCCGCGTGAGCCGTGACGAGTGGGTTGCGCAGGCCAAGGTTCTGGCCGCGGGTGGCGAAACGGAGTTTTCCAAGAAGACCGACTGAGGAAAACTCGACTGAGCAAGCTGCGACGGGTGGGGCGAAGACAGACGACGCGCGGCGGATCAAGGAGCCGGGTCCAGCAAGATGGACCGGCCCCCGACCCCGCCGCCCGCCTTCCCCGCGGAGCCGGGCCGAGGGCAGCTTAACCTGCCCGTCGGCCGCCGCACCCGGCCTGTGTCGGGTTCTGTGCCCTGCCGCCTTTGTGGGGCGCGAGATGGAAGATCCGGCAGAACGGCCGGGACCAACGGGGATGAGCCATGCTGACCGATCAGGACCGCATCTTCACCAATCTCTACGGGATGCATGACCGCACCCTCTCCGGCGCGCGGTCCCGTGGGCATTGGGACGGCACGGCGGCGATCATCGCCAAGGGGCGCGACTGGATCATCGACGAGATGAAGAAATCCGGTCTTCGCGGCCGTGGCGGGGCTGGTTTCCCGACCGGTCTCAAATGGTCCTTCATGCCGAAGGAAAGCGACGGGAGGCCGCACTACCTGGTCATCAACGCGGATGAATCCGAGCCGGGCACCTGCAAGGACCGCGAGATCATGCGCCACGACCCCCACACGCTGATCGAGGGGGCGCTGATCGCGAGTTTCGCGATGGGGGCGCATGCGTCCTATATCTACATCCGCGGGGAATACATCCGCGAGCGCGAGGCGCTGCAAGCCGCGATCGACGAAGCCTATGAGGCCGGGCTTCTGGGCCGGAACGCCGCGAGAACGGGCTGGGATTTCGACCTGTACCTTCATCATGGCGCCGGTGCCTATATCTGCGGCGAGGAAACCGCGCTTCTGGAAAGCCTCGAGGGCAAGAAGGGCATGCCCCGGATGAAACCGCCCTTCCCGGCGGGCTCGGGGCTTTACGGCTGCCCGACCACGGTGAACAACGTCGAATCCATCGCCGTCGTGCCCACCATCCTGCGCCGGGGCGGCGACTGGTTCGCCAGCTTCGGGCGACCGAACAATGCGGGCACCAAGATCTTCGCGATTTCGGGCCATGTGAACCACCCCTGCGTCGTCGAGGAAAGCATGTCGATCGGGCTGCGCGAGCTGCTGGACCGGCATTGCGGCGGTGTGCGGGGCGGCTGGGACAATCTCAAGGCGGTGATCCCCGGCGGCTCGTCGGTGCCGCTGATCCCGGCCAGTATCTGCGACGAGGCGATCCTGGACTTCGACTGGCTGCGCGAGCAGCACTCGGCCTTCGGCACGGCGGCTGTGATCGTGATGGACCAGTCCACCGATGTCATCAAGGCGATCTGGCGACTGGCGAAATTCTACAAGCACGAAAGCTGCGGCCAGTGCACCCCTTGCCGCGAGGGCACCGGTTGGATGATGCGGGTGATGGAGCGGCTGGTCACCGGCGAGGCCGAGATCGAGGAGATCGACCTGCTGTTCGACGTCTCGAAACAGGTCGAGGGCCACACGATCTGCGCGCTCGGCGATGCAGCGGCATGGCCGATCCAGGGCCTGATCCGGCATTTCCGCGACGAGATCGAGGACCGCATCAAGGCCCGCAAGACCGGGCGGCTCAGCGCGGTTGCGGCCGAGTGAGAGGCAGGGTGCACATAAGCGCGACCGTGCGGGTCTGTTATTGCATTGCAGCGCCCCTCGGCCCCATTTCGGGCAGCGATGGGGGCCGGTTGTCGGCGCCCCGCGCCGTCGCGAAAGGAATTCCGCCCATGCGCCTGATCCTCTCTGCCGCCCTCGCCCTGGTCATGGCCGCCACGACCGTCCAGGCCGCCGAGGCCCGTCCGCCGCTGCGCGAGCATGTCGAGGTCAATCGCGGGCTGACCGTGATCGCCATCGCCGACATGATCCGCAAGAATTGCGACAGCATCGAGCCCAGGATGGTCCGCGCCTATGGCTTCATGCGCGCGTTGAAGGACGAGGCCAGCGCTGCAGGTTACTCCGACCGCGAGATCGAGACCTATGTCTCGGACAAGGCCGAGAAGAAGCGCATCGAGGACGCCGCCCGCGCCTGGCTGGTGGCGCGCGGCGTGCGGCCGGGCGAGGGTGCAAGCTACTGCCCGGTGGGCCTCGCTGAGATCGCGCGCAACAGCCAGGTCGGCGTTCTTTTGAGGGCGCGATGAGCGTGGGGGCTGGGCAGCACAGCGCCGGCGCGGCGGCAGGAACCGGGACGAGAGGCCCGCGCCGATAGGCGCGCGCGGGCGAGGATACGACAGGGCAAGGGCATGGCAGAGCTACGCAAGATCATCATCGACGAGCACGAGATCGAGGTCGACCCCGCGATGACCGTGCTTCAGGCGTGCGAACTGGCGGGCATCGAGGTGCCGCGCTTCTGCTATCACGAACGGCTGTCGATTGCCGGGAACTGCCGGATGTGCCTTGTGGAAATCGTCGGCGGCCCGCCGAAACCCGCGGCCTCCTGCGCGATGCAGGTGCGCGACCTGCGTCCCGGCCCCGAGGGTCAGCCGCCCGTCGTGCGCACGAAAAGCCCCATGGTCAAGAAGGCGCGCGAAGGGGTGATGGAGTTCCTGCTCATCAACCACCCGCTGGACTGTCCGATCTGCGACCAGGGCGGCGAATGCGATCTGCAAGACCAGGCAATGGCTTACGGGGTCGATTTCAGCCGTTACCGCGAGCCCAAGCGCGCCACCGAGGACCTGGACCTTGGCCCGCTGGTGGCGACCTGTATGACGCGCTGTATTTCCTGCACCCGCTGCGTGCGCTTCACGACCGAGGTCGCGGGGATCACCCAGATGGGCCAGACCGGGCGCGGCGAGGATGCCGAGATCACGTCCTATCTGGGCCAGACGCTGGACAGCGAATTGCAGGGCAACATCATCGACCTGTGCCCGGTCGGCGCGCTGACCTCGAAGCCCTATGCCTTCACCGCCCGGCCGTGGGAGCTGACCAAGACCGAGACCATCGACGTGATGGACGCGCTGGGGTCGAACATCCGCGTCGACACCAAGGGCCGCGAGGTCATGCGCATCCTGCCGCGCAACCATGACGGCGTGAACGAGGAATGGATCTCGGACAAGACCCGTTTCGTGTGGGACGGGCTGCGCCGCCAGCGGCTGGACAGGCCCTATATCCGCGAGAACGGCAAGCTGCGCCCCGCCACCTGGCCCGAGGCGCTGGCGGCAGCCGCCACGGCGATCCGGGGCGCGCGGAAGCTTGCGGGGCTCGTAGGCGATCTGGTGCCGGTCGAGGCCGCCCTTGCGCTCAAGGAACTGGTCGAGGGGCAGGGCGGGCATGTGGAATGCCGTGTGGACGGGGCGCGGCTGCCGGCGGGCAACCGCTCGGCCTATGTCGGCAATGCCGCGATCGAGGATATCGACCACGCCCGCAACATCTACCTGATCGGCACCAACCCGCGGGCCGAGGCGCCGGTGCTGAACGCGCGGATCCGCAAGGCATGGCTGCATGGGGCAAGTGTGCAGCGGGTCGGGCCGGTTGCGGACCTGACCTATGATGTTGCCGATCTGGGCGCGGACCGCGCGGCGCTGGCGCGTCTGGTCGAGGGCGCCGGGCCGCAGGACAACGCGCTGGTGATCGTCGGGCAGGGTGCGCTGCGCGAGGCCGATGGCGCGGCGGTGCTGGCCGCGGCGATGCTTCTGGCCGAGAAGACCGGCGGCGGGATGCTGGTGCTGCACACGGCCGCTTCGCGGGTCGGCGCGATGGACCTGGGCTGCGTGAGCGCGCCCGGCCTTGCCGGGCTGATGGAGGGCGCGGATGTCGTGCTGAACCTGGGCGCGGACGAGATCGACATTGCGCCCGGCCCCTTCGTGATCTACCAGGGCAGCCATGGCGACCGCGGCGCGCACCGCGCCGACGTGATCCTGCCGGGTGCTGCATACACGGAGGAGCCGGGGCTGTTCGTCAATACCGAGGGCCGGGCGCAACTGGCGCTGCGCGCCGGTTTCCCGCCGGGCGAGGCGCGCGAGAACTGGGCGATCCTGCGCGCGCTGTCGGGCGAACTGGGCGCGACGCTGCCCTATGACACGCTGGCGGCGCTGCGCAAGCGGCTGGTCGGGCGGTTCCCGCACCTGGGCCTGATCGACGAATTGCCCGAGAACACCTGGGATCCGCTGCCCGCCGCGCCGCTCGGCGGCGGGGCGTTTCTGCCTGCGGTCTCCGATTTCTACCTGACCAATCCGATCGCGCGGGCCTCGCGGTTGATGGCCGAACTGTCCGCAAATGCCAAGGCGCGCCGCTCGGCGCCATTGGCAGCGGAATAGCCTGTGCGGGGGGCTCGCCGTCATATCGCGCCGGTGGTGGCGCTGGCGCTGATGGCCGGCACGGAGGCCTGTGCGCCCAACGTGCCGCCGCCGGCCCAGCCCGGGGCCGATGCAGGCGGCGCAGCCCGAGCGGGCGCGCGCGCACCGGCCTATCTGGGCGCCGAGGCGGTGGTGCTCAGCTCCGATCTGGTGAACATCGTCGTGCGGATGCGCGACCCGGAAAGCACTGGAATGATCGAGGCCTATGCCCGATGCGCGGCGGCGAATTTTGCGCTGGTTCAGGGCATGAACTTCCTGCGCCCGGTGCGCACGCAGATCGGCACGGAACCGGGCGGCGTGGTCAAGGCCGATGCCGTCTACACGATGTCGGCGGCTCTGCCCGAAGGGATCAGGACCATCGACGCCGAGGTGGTGGTGGCCGATTGTGCCGGGCAAGGCATACCGGTGGTCTGAGGAACGAAGGGACGAGATGGCGAATTTTCTGGATACCGGCTTCGGGGTGGCGCTGACGATCATGGCGCAGTCGCTGATGGTCATTGCCTTCGTGATGATCTCGCTGCTGTTTCTCGTCTATGGCGACCGCAAGATCTGGGCGGCGGTGCAGTTGCGCCGTGGGCCGAACGTCGTGGGCGCCTTTGGCCTGTTGCAGACGGTGGCCGACGCGCTGAAATATGTGGTCAAGGAGGTCATCGTGCCTGCGGGCGCGGATCGGCCTGTCTTCCTGCTGGCGCCGATGATCGCCTTTGTCATGGCGATGCTGGCCTGGGCGGTGATCCCGTTCTCGGATCGGCTGGTGCTGGCCGATATCAACGTGGCAATCCTTTATGTCCTCGCGATTTCCTCGCTCGAGGTCTACGGGGTCATCATGGGGGGCTGGGCCTCGAACTCGAAATACCCCTTCCTCGGCTCGCTGCGCTCGGCGGCGCAGATGATCTCCTACGAGGTATCCATCGGGCTGATCATCATCGGGGTGATCCTGTCCACCGGCAGCCTGAATTTCGGCGCCATCGTCGCGGCGCAGGATGGCAGTTTCGGCATTTTCTCGTGGTACTGGCTGCCGCATCTGCCCATGGTGTTCCTGTTCTTCATCTCGGCGCTGGCCGAGACGAACCGCCCGCCCTTCGACCTTCCGGAAGCGGAATCCGAACTGGTGGCGGGCTACCAGGTCGAATATTCCTCGACGCCCTTCCTGCTGTTCATGGCGGGCGAATACATCGCCATCTTCCTGATGTGCGCGCTGGTGAGCCTGCTGTTCTTCGGCGGGTGGCTCTCGCCCATTCCGGGGCTGCCTGACGGGGCGATCTGGATGGTGCTCAAGATGGCGGGGTTCTTCTTCCTCTTCTCCATGGTCAAGGCGATTGTGCCGCGTTACCGCTATGACCAGTTGATGCGGCTGGGCTGGAAGGTGTTCCTGCCGATGTCGCTGGCCTGGGTGGTGATCGTGGCGTTCCTTGCGAAATTCGAACTGTTCGGCGGCGCCTATGCCCGCTGGGCGGTGGGAGGCTGACAATGACCGCGATGGACTGGAAACGCGCCGGGAAATATTTCCTGCTGATGGACTTTCTCGTGGGCTTCAAGCTGGGGATGAAATATTTCCTCGCGCCCAAGACCACGGTGAACTACCCGCATGAAAAGGGGCGGCTTTCCCCCCGCTTCCGCGGCGAACATGCGCTGCGCCGCTATCCCAGTGGCGAGGAACGCTGCATCGCCTGCAAGCTGTGCGAGGCGATCTGTCCGGCGCAGGCCATCACCATCGACGCCGAACCGCGCGCGGATGGCAGCAGGCGGACCACGCGCTATGACATCGACATGACGAAATGCATCTATTGCGGCTTCTGCCAGGAGGCGTGTCCCGTGGATGCCATCGTCGAAGGCCCCAACTTCGAATTCGCCACCGAAACGCGCGAGGAGCTGTTCTACGACAAGGCCAAGCTCCTGGAAAACGGTGACCGCTGGGAAGCCGAGATCGCCCGCAACCTCGAACTGGATGCACCCTACCGATGAGCGGATACGCCAAACTCTTCGAACAGATGCTTGAGCAGAGCCACAAGATGGCCCGCGCCTTCAACCCGGCGCTGGAAAGCTTTCAGGTGCACGGCTTCGACAAGCTGATCCCCACCATGCCCAAGGACTTCATCGAAATGATGTGGGGCAACACCTTCAACCGCGAGGGACTGGATGCCAAGACGCGGCTTCTGGTGGTGCTGGCGGGGCTGACGGTGCTGGGCGCGCAGGCCGACACGCAGTTCAAGCTGACCCTGCGTCACGCGCTCGCGGCGGGGGCCACCGAACGCGAGATCGCCGAGGTGATCTATCAGATGGCGATGCTGGGCGGCATCCCGGCGATGACGCGCGCGCTGGAACTGGCGCAGTCCGTGTTCGACGAGCAGCACAGGAACGAGGAGGACGGCGGATGAGCGTCGCGGAGTTCGCATTCTACTGCTTTGCCGCGGTCACGGTCGCCTCGGGGCTGTTCGTGGTGCTGGCGCGCAACCCTGTCCATTCGGTGCTGTGGCTGATCCTGGCCTTCCTGTCATCCGCGGGGCTGTTCGTTCTCCTGGGGGCCGAGTTCGTGGCGATGCTCTTGGTGATCGTCTATGTCGGCGCGGTGGCGGTGCTGTTCCTGTTCGTGGTGATGATGCTGGATGTCGATTTCACCGAACTCAAGGCCCGGATGGCAGCCTATTTCCCCATCGCGGCGCTGATCGGGGCGGTGTTCCTGGCGCAGCTCGTGATGGTGTTCGGCGTATGGCAAAGCTCGGACGGGGCGGCGCAGCTGCGCGGCGCGCCCACGCCCGACCCGGCCGAGATGCATAACACCAAGGCGCTGGGGAACCTGCTTTACGACCAGTATATCCACCTGTTCCAGGCTGCGGGGCTGATCCTGCTGGTGGCGATGATCGGGGCGATCGTGCTGACGCTGCGCCACCGCACGGACGTCAAGCGCCAGGACGTGCTGGCGCAGATGTATCGTGACCCGGCCAAGGCGATGGAACTGAAGGACGTCAAACCGGGGCAGGGCCTCTGACCCCGGAGCAACCAGAACAGGCGGGCAGGACGCCCGGAGGGACGGAATGATCGGACTGGAATATTACCTGACGGTGGCCGCTGCGCTTTTCGTCATCGCCATATTCGGCATCTTTGTGAACCGAAAGAATGTCATCGTCATCCTGATGTCGATCGAACTGATGCTGTTGTCGGTCAACATCAACCTTGTCGCCTTTTCGGCCTATCTGGGCGATCTGGTGGGGCAGGTGTTCACCCTGTTCGTCCTGACCGTCGCCGCCGCCGAGGCCGCCATCGGCCTTGCGATCCTCGTCTGCTTCTACCGCAACCGCGGGTCCATCGCGGTGGACGATGTCAACGTGATGAAGGGGTAAGGGCCAATGGAAAAGATCATCCTCTTTGCCCCCCTGATCGGCGCGATCCTGTGCGGCTTCGGCTGGCGCATCCTTGGCGAGAGGGCCGCGCTCTGGACCACGACGGGGCTTGTCTTCCTGTCGATGCTGTTCTCCTGGGCGGTGTTCCTGGGCTTCGACGGCGTGACGCGGCAGGTCGAGATCTTTCGCTGGATCGAAAGCGGCAGCATGGTCGCCGACTGGGCGATCCGGGTGGACCGGCTGACCGCGATCATGCTGATCGTCGTCACGACAGTCTCGGCCTTCGTCCATCTCTACAGCTTCGGCTACATGGATCACGACCCCGAATGGCGCGAGGGCGAGATCTACAAGCCGCGTTTCTTCGCCTATCTGTCCTTCTTCACCTTCAGCATGCTGGCACTGGTGACGGCGGACAACATCGTGCAGCTTTTCTTCGGCTGGGAAGGGGTGGGCGTCGCCTCCTACCTGCTGATCGGGTTCTACTATCGCAAGCCCTCGGCCAACGCCGCCGCGATCAAGGCGTTCGTGGTCAACCGGGTGGGCGATTTCGGCTTCCTGTTGGGCATCTTCGCGCTGTTCTTCCTCGTCGACTCGGTGAAATTCGACGACATCTTCGCCGCCGCCCCGGCCATCGGGCAGACCGATCTGACCTTCCTGAACGGCACCTGGAACGCGGCCAATGTGGTCGGGGTGCTGCTGTTCATCGGGGCGATGGGCAAGTCGGCGCAGTTGCTGCTGCACACTTGGCTGCCCGACGCGATGGAGGGGCCGACGCCCGTTTCCGCCCTGATCCATGCCGCGACCATGGTGACGGCGGGCGTCTTCCTGATGTCGCGCATGTCGCCCATCCTGGAATTTGCCCCCGACGCGCAGACCATGATCGTCGTGGTCGGCGCCGCGACCGCCTTCTTTGCTGCGACCGTGGGGCTGGTGCAGAACGACATCAAGCGGGTGATCGCCTATTCGACCTGTTCGCAACTGGGCTACATGTTCGTTGCGGTCGGCGTAGGCGTATATTCGGCCGCGATGTTCCACCTGTTCACCCATGCCTTCTTCAAGGCGCTTCTGTTCCTTGGCGCGGGCTCGGTCATCCATGCGATGCACCACGAACAGGACATGCGCCGCTATGGTGGGTTGAAGGACAGGATCCCCTATACGTTCTACGCTATGCTGATCGGCACGCTGGCGATCACCGGGGTCGGCATCCCGCTGACGCATATCGGCTTTGCCGGGTTCCTGTCGAAGGATGCGATCATCGAAAGCGCCTGGGGCGGCGGGGCGACCTGGGCGTTCTGGACGCTGGTGATCGCGGCGGCCATGACCAGCTTCTATTCCTGGCGGCTGATGTTCCTGACGTTCTGGGGCACACCCCGGGGCGACAAGCACACACATGAACATGCCCATGAGAGTCCGCGGACCATGCTGGTCCCGCTGGGCGTTCTCAGCCTGGGTGCGGTTCTGGCAGGCATGGTCTGGTTCTCGGACTTCTTCGGTAGCCAGGAGCAGGTGAACCGCTTCTACGGCATCCCCAGCCCCGAGATCGCCGCCGTCGATGGCACGCCCGCGCATCCGCTGCCGAGGCAGGGCGCGCTGTACATGGGGCCCGACAACAACGTGATGGATGCCGCGCATCACGCGCCGAAATGGGTGAAATCCGCGCCCTTCCTTGCGATGCTGCTGGGGCTCGGGATCGCCTACATGTTCTATATCAGCGTGCCCGAATTGCCCGGTCGCATGGCCCGGACCTTCCGGCCGGTCTATCTGTTCCTGCTCAACAAGTGGTATTTCGACGAGTTCTTCGACGCGATCTTCGTGAACCCGGCCAAGAGCATCGGCTGCGCGTTGTGGAAGGGGGGCGATGGCAGTGTGATCGACGGGGCGGTGAACGGGGTCTCGATGGGGATCGTGCCGTTCTTCACCCGCGTCGCGGGGCGGTTGCAGTCGGGCTATCTCTATCACTACGCCTTTGCGATGGTGATCGGCATTGCCCTTCTCATCACCTGGATGATGCTGACCGGGGGGGCTGAGTGATGGAAAACCTTCTGTCGATCATCATCTTCACGCCGCTGATCGCCGCGCTGATCCTGGCCGTGTTCCTGCGCGGCGAGGATGCGGCGGCGCAGAAGAACGCCAAGTGGCTGGCGCTGATCGCGACCACCGCGACCTTCCTGATCTCGCTGTTCGTGCTGTTCGGCTTCGACCCGTCGAACCCCGATTTCCAGTTCGTCGAGGACCGCGCATGGCTGATGGGGCTGCGCTACAAGATGGGCGTGGATGGCATTTCGGTGCTGTTCGTGATGCTGACCACCTTCCTCATGCCCCTGACCATCGCGGCCTGCTGGAACGTGACCCACCGCGTCAAGGAATACATGATCGCGTTTCTCGTGCTGGAAACGCTGATGATTGGCGTCTTCACCGCGCTGGATCTGGTGCTGTTCTACCTGTTCTTCGAGGGCGGGCTGATCCCGATGTTCCTGATCATCGGCATCTGGGGCGGCAAGGAACGCATCTACGCCACGTTCAAGTTCTTCCTCTACACCTTCCTCGGCTCGGTGCTGATGCTGGTCGCCATCGTGGCGATGTTCGTGGATGCAGGCACGACCGACATTCCGACGCTTCTGCGGCATGAATTCAGCGCGGGCAGCCTGTCCTTTGCCGGGCGCGAGATCGTGGGCGGCATGCAGACGCTGCTGTGGCTGGCCTTCTTCGCGAGCTTCGCGGTCAAGATGCCGATGTGGCCGGTCCATACCTGGCTGCCGGATGCCCACGTTCAGGCGCCCACGGCCGGGTCCGTGGTGCTGGCTGCGATCCTGCTGAAGATGGGGGGCTATGGCTTCCTGCGCTTCAGCCTGCCGATGTTCCCGATGGCCTCCGATATCTGGGCACCGCTGGTGTTCTGGCTCTCGGCCATCGCCATCGTCTACACCTCGCTGGTGGCGCTGGCGCAGTCCGACATGAAGAAGCTGATCGCCTATTCCTCGGTCGCGCATATGGGGTTCGTGACCATGGGCATCTTTGCGGCGAACCAGCAGGGGCTGGACGGGGCGATCTTCCAGATGATTTCGCACGGCTTCATCTCGGGAGCGCTGTTCCTGTGTGTCGGTGTGATCTATGACCGGATGCACACCCGCGAGATCGACGCCTATGGCGGGCTGGTGAACCGGATGCCGGCCTACGCCTTTGTCTTCATGCTGTTCACCATGGCCAATGTGGGTCTGCCCGGCACCTCGGGTTTCGTGGGCGAGTTCCTCACGCTGGCGGGTGTCTTCCAGGTCAACACCTGGGTCGCGGCGGTGGCCTGTACCGGGGTGATCCTGTCGGCGGGCTATGCGCTGTGGCTTTATCGGCGGGTGGTGTTCGGCGGGCTCATCAAGGAAAGCCTCAAGGCGATCCGCGACATGAACCTGCGCGAGCGGGCGATCTTTGCGCCGCTGGTGGCGATGACGCTGCTGCTTGGGGTGTACCCGGCGCTGGTGACCGATATCGTCGGCCCCTCGGTCGAGGCGCTGTTGTCGAACTACCAGACCGCGCTGAACGCGGCCGAGGCCGCGACGCGGCTGGCGCAGAACTGAGGGGACCGTGATGATCTCTGCCGATCTTTCCGTTGTGCTGCCGGAGATTGCACTGGCCGTCTATGCGATGGTCGCGCTGCTGGCCGCGGTCTACTCCGCCAAGGACAAGGCCGCGCCGATCCTGATCTGGACCACGTCGGCGGTCTTCTTCGCGCTGGCCGTCTGGCTGGGGATGAGCGCGGGCGAGACGCGCAGCGGCTTCGGCGGTGCCATCGTCGACGACACGTTCGCGCGTTTTGCCAAGGTGGTGATCCTGGTCTCGGCCGGTGCCGTCCTGCTGATGAGCACGGAACACCTGCGCCGCTCGCGCGCGTTGATGTTCGAGTTCCCCATCCTCATCACGCTGGCCGTGGTCGGCATGATGCTGATGGTCTCGGCCGCCGACCTGATGACGCTTTACATGGGGCTCGAACTGCAATCGCTGACGCTGTATATCGTGGCGGCGATGCGGCGCGACAGCCTGAAATCGACAGAGGCGGGGCTGAAATATTTCGTCCTCGGCGCGCTGTCCTCGGGCCTGCTGCTTTACGGCGCCTCGCTGATCTATGGCTATTCGGGCACGACGCTGTTCGCGGGCATCCTCTCGACCATCGAGGGAGGCGAGATGCCACTGGGCCTGTTGATCGGGCTGGTCTTCCTGATCACCGGGCTCGCCTTCAAGGTCTCGGCCGTGCCCTTCCACATGTGGACGCCCGATGTCTATGAGGGGGCGCCGACACCGGTGACCGCCTTCTTCGCCACCGCGCCCAAGATGGCCGCGATCGCGCTGTTCGCCCGCGTCCTGCACGAGGCGTTCGGCACCGTTCCGGGCGACTGGGGGCAGGTGATCGCGGTGCTGTCCCTGCTGTCGATGGCGCTGGGCGCGGTCGCGGCGATCGGGCAGCGCAACATCAAGCGGCTGATGGCCTATTCCTCGATCGCGCATATGGGCTACGCGCTGATGGGGCTGGCGGCGGGCACGCAACTGGGTGTGCAGGCGATGCTGGTCTACATGGCGATCTACATCACCATGAGCGTGGGCACCTTCGCCTTCATCCTGTCGATGCACAAGGACGGCCAGCCCGTGACCGATATCCGAAGCCTGAACATGTTCGCCTCGCGCGAACCGGCCAAGGCGCTGGCGATGCTGGTGCTGCTGTTCAGCCTGGCGGGCGTGCCGCCGCTGGTGGGCTTCTTCGGCAAGCTCTATGTGGTGCGCGCGGCGGTTGATGCGGGGCTGGTCTGGCTGGCCGTGGCGGGGGTGATCGCTTCGGTCGTGGGGGCGTTCTACTACCTGCGCATCGTCTTCTTCATGTATTTCGGCGAGGAGGGCGAGGCGCGGCTGGACGGGGCGATGCCCCCGGTGCTGTGGGGCTTCCTGATGGTGTCGGCCTTCGCGATGGTGGCGGGGGTTGTCAACCTGTTCGGGGTCGAGAGGCTGGCACTGAGCGCGGCGCAGACCCTTGTCAACTGAGCCCGGCCCGGGGCGGGGCGGCTGGCACTGGCCGTCCGGCCACGACCTGATCCTGCTCGACGAGGTCGACAGCACCATGGCCGAGGCACGCCGCCGCGCGCCCCTGCCGCGCCCGACCTGGATCGTCGCGCGCCGCCAGAGTGCCGCAATCGGTCGCCGCGGCCGGGCCTGGGACGCGCCCGAGGGCAACCTGTCGGCGACGCTGGTGATGGATCCGGGCTGCGCCCCTGCGCAGGCGGCGCTTTACTCCTTCGTCGCCTCCTACGCGCTTTACGCGACGCTCACGGCCTATGTGGACGACCGCGCGGCCATCGCGCTGAAATGGCCCAATGACGTGCTGCTGCGGGGCGGCAAGCTGGCGGGCATCCTGCTGGAATCGGACGGGGCCGGGGGGTGTGTCGGGCGGTTGTCGATCGGGATCGGGGTGAACCTGAACACCGCGCCCGCCGCCGTCGCGGTCGATCCGCGGGGCTTTGCGCCCGTCACGCTGGCCGAGGTGACGGGGGACCCCGTCGATCCGCTGGAATTCCTGGCCTTCCTGGCTGAGCACCTGGCCCATCAGGATGCGTTCTTCCGCAGCCACGGGTTCGGCCCCCTCCGCGCGGCCTGGCTTGACCGCGCCGCGCGGCTGGGCCAGAGCATCACCGCGCGCACCAGCACCGAGGAGCTGACCGGGACCTTCGTCACGGTGGACGAGGACGGCCAGCTTGTCCTAGAGACGGCGGGCGGGCGGCGCACCATCGCCGCGGCCGACGTGTTCTTCTGAAGGGCTGCCCATGCTTCTGTGCATCGACTGCGGCAATACCAATACCGTCTTCTCGATCTGGGACGGCGAAAGATTTCTTTGCACGCTCCGGACCGCGACCGAGCATACGCGCACGGCGGACCAGTATTTCGTCTGGTTCTCGACGCTTCTGGAACACCACCGGATCGAGATGCGCATCACCGATGTCATCATCTCGTCCTCAGTGCCGCGCGTCGTGTTCAACCTGCGTGTCTTTGCCGACCGCTATTTCAACGCGCGCCCGCTGGTGGTGGGCAAGCCCGACTGCCTGCTGCCGCACGCGCCGCGCGTGGACCAGGGCACGAACGTCGGCCCCGACCGGCTGGTGAACGCCGCGGGGGCCTTCGACCGGCATGGCGGCGACCTGATCGTGGTCGATTTCGGCACCGCCACCACCTTTGACGTGGTGGCCCATGACGGGGCCTATATCGGCGGCGTGATCGCGCCCGGGGTGAACCTGTCGCTCGAGGCGCTGCACATGGCGGCCGCGGCGCTGCCGCATGTCGACGTGACGCGCCCGCAACAGGTGATCGGCACCAACACGGTGGCCTGCATGCAATCGGGCATCTTCTGGGGTTATGTCGGGCTGGTGCGCGAGATATGTATGCGGATTCGCGCCGAACACGAGGCGCCGATGCGCGTCGTCGGCACCGGCGGGCTTGCCCCGTTGTTCGCCCAGGGCGACGCGCTATTTGACACTGTCGAAGACGACCTGACCATGCACGGCCTGACCGTGATCCATGTCTATAACAAGAAAAACGGGGCAGAATGAGCAGCGAACGACTTATCTACCTTCCGCTCGGTGGTGCCGGCGAAATCGGGATGAACGCCTATGTCTACGGCTATGGTGCGCCGGGCGAGGAGCGGCTGATCCTCGTCGATATCGGCGTGACCTTCCCCAACATGGACAACTCGCCCGGGGTCGACCTGATCTATGCCGACATCGCCTGGCTCGAGGAACGCCGCGACCGGCTGGAGGCGATCTTCATCACCCATGCCCACGAGGATCACGTCGGCGCACTGGGCCTTGCATGGCCGCGCCTGCGCGCGCCGGTCTATGCACGCCCCTTCACCGCGCTGCATGCTGCGCGCAAGATGGAAGAACGGGGACAGGACCCGGCCAAGGTCACCGTGGTCGATCCCTGGCCGTATCGCATCGAGGCGGGGCCGTTCACCGTGTCCTTCCTGCCCGTGTCGCATTCGATCCCGGAAAGCTCGTCCATGGTCATCGACACGCCGGCTGGCCGCATCGTGCATACGGGCGATTTCAAGCTCGACCCGACCCCGCTGGTGGGCGAGCCTTTCGACCGCGCATTGTGGGAGGAGGTGGCGAAACCCGGCGTCAAGGTTCTGGCCTGCGATTCGACCAATGTCTTCTCGCCGCACCCGGGCCGGTCCGAGGCGACGCTGGGTCCCGCGATCCGGCAACTGGTGGAGCGCGCACCGCACATGGTCGTGGCCACCACCTTCGCGTCGAACATCGCCCGCGTTCGTACCCTGGCCGAGGCCGGGCGCGCGGCTGGCCGGTCGGTCTGCCTGATGGGCCGGGCAATGCGGCGGATGATCGAGGCGGGCGTCGAGTCGGGCCTGCTGACCGATTTCCCGCCGACCGTACCGCCCGAAATGGCCGCCGGTATCCCGCGCGAGAACCTGATGCTGATCGTCACCGGCAGCCAGGGCGAGCGGCGCGCAGCCTCTGCGCAATTGTCGCGCGGCAAGTATCTGGGACTGGAACTGAAGGAAGGCGATCTGTTCCTGTTCTCGTCCAAGACCATTCCCGGCAATGAACGCGACGTGCTGCGCATCATCAATTCCTTCTCCGAGACGGGGGTGGATGTGGTCGATGACGACGCAGATCTCTACCATGTGTCGGGCCATGCCAACCGTCCGGACCTGGCGCTGATCCACAAGCTTGTGGCGCCGCAGATGGTGGTGCCGCTGCATGGCGAGCACCGCCACCTGCGCGAGCATGTGAAGCTTGCCGCCGAGAACGGGCTGGCTGCCGCGCTGGCGCCGAACGGCACGCTTCTGGACCTGACCGGCGAAGTGCCGGTCGTGGCTGGCCATGTCGAGACGAGCCGCACCTATCTGGACGGCAAGGTGCAGATCGGAGCGATGGACGGGATCGTGCGCGATCGCATCCGGATGGCGCTGAACGGGCATGTCACGGTGACGCTGATCCTTGACGAGGACAACGCGCCGCTGGGCGAGCCCTGGGTGGAACTGTCGGGGCTGCCCGAGACCGTGCCCGGCGGCGCGCCGCTGTCCGAAGTTCTGGAACAGGCGCTGGAGCGTTTTCTGGACCGTGCCGACGACCGGCTCTTGACTGACGAGGATCTGCTGGAAAAGGACCTGCGGATCCTCGCACGACGCACCACCGAGAACGAGATCGGCAAGCGGCCCGAGGTGACAGTGGTGATAAGCCGCCTGTCCTGAAGCCGTCCGGACCGGCAAAATCGGGCAGGGGTGGTGAGCGAGCAGGACCATATACGGACGAATCTTGCGATCTGGGGCGTGGTCACCGGCAGCGCGGTGGCGCTTTTGGTGGCGTTTGGCCCGCATTGGGCAGTCCGGGCGGCATCCATCGCGGCCCTGGTGCTGTGGCTCTTCGCGATCCTGGGGCTCTCGGACGGGCCGAGCCGGGCATTTCTTGCCGGCACGCTGAGAAAGTCGAGCTACACCCAGATCTACACCGCGCTGACCCGGCGCAACGTGATGTGGCTCTGGCGCCGGCTCTGCGACGGGGCGCCGGCGACCGCGACGGCTGGCCCACACTCTTCCGCGCCGCGCTGACCTGGCGGCTTTACGCCACCGCGCTGCTGATCGCGGTGGCCTATTCGCTGCTGTTGCTGGTGGGCCAATGGATCGTGACCGGCGCCGAGGGGCGGGTCGGCAGTTTCGTGGTGCTGCCCGAGGCCGCGCTGTGGCCTGACCGGGCGGCCACGCTTGGCGTTTTCGGTATCCTGATTCCCGGCGTCGTTGCCCGAAAGCTGGCGGCAGCCAGTCGGCATCATGTTGTCCGACTGGCTGCTGATTCTCGCATTCGCATTCGCAGCCGCAACCGCGGCCGCATTCGCAGTCGCAGCCCCAACCGCACTCCCAGCCGCAGTCGCTTGGCTCGACATTCGCGCGATGGATCGAGAGCGCGCCTCAAAGCCCCGCGCTCGCGCTGGGCCTTGTCTGGGCGATCCCGCTGAGCCTTGTGGTGGCGGTGCTCTGGGGACTTTGGGCCTTCGGCGGCGGGTTCGTTCTCGCCTTCCTTGAGGGGTATTTCCGCGTGCTGCTGTGGATTGCCCATATCCCCATCGACGCGTTATGAGCGGCCTGCGCCGCGGATGGGCCGCAGGGTGGGCCGGAGCGGGGAAAAAGAAAAAGCGCGGTGGAAACCGCGCTTTTCCAGAAAATAGGCAGATGCGGTCCGGGCGTTCTTCTTAACGCTTGGAGAACTGGAAGCTGCGACGAGCCTTGCGCTTGCCGAACTTCTTGCGTTCCACCACGCGGCTGTCGCGGGTCAGGAAACCCGCAGCCTTGAGCGGCGCACGCAAGGACGGATCGTAAAGCTGAAGAGCCTTGGAGATCCCGTGCTTGACGGCACCAGCCTGACCCGACAGCCCGCCACCCTTGACGGTGGCCATCACGTCGAACTGGTCCGACACCCCGGCCACCTGAAAGGGCTGGCGCAGGATCATCTGCAGCACCGGACGGGCGAAATAGGCGCTCATGTCCTTGCCGTTCACCGACACCTTGCCGGAACCCGGGCGAATCCAGACGCGGGCGACCGCATCCTTGCGCTTGCCCGTGGCATAGGAGCGGCCCAGCTCGTCGCGGACCGGCGCGGCAGGTGCCTCGGCATCGGTCATCACGGCCGCGTCGCCCGAAACGGATTTCAACTGGTCGAGGGATTTGAGATCTTCGGCCATCACGCGCTCCGGGTGTTTTTCTTGTTCATGGACTTGACGTCCAGCGCTTCGGGGTTCTGCGCGACATGCGGATGCTCGGCCCCGGCATAGACGCGCAGGTTGGTCATCTGCTGGCGGGACAGTCGGTTGCCCGGCAGCATGCGCTTGACCGCGGCGATCACCACGCGTTCGGGATGGGCCCCTTCGAGGATCTGCGCCGCGGTGCGGTGCTTGATCCCGCCCGGATGGCCGGTGTGCCAGTAGTACTTCTTGTCGGCGCGCTTGTTGCCGGTCATCTGTACCTTGTCGGCATTGATGACGATCACATTGTCGCCCATGTCCATATGCGGCGTGAAGGTGGGCTTGTGCTTGCCGCGCAAGCGCATGGCGACGATCGAGGCGAGACGGCCGAGCACGACGCCCTCGGCGTCGATCACGATCCACTTCTTCTCGATCTCCGCCGGGGTAGCGGTGTAGGTCTTCATCTCTCTTGCCCTATCGCTGGGGGGTCCAGGGGGCGGGGCAGGGCCCGGCCCCGGTCGGGATGGCGGAGTTCTAAGCATTTTGGCCGCACAGTCAATAGTTGTGGCCTCCGAAAATCCCAATGTTATCATGTAATTAAAAAATAGGTAGCATGTTACCCCAAAAAGTGTACCGACATTTCGACCGGGTGTTGCGGATCCAAGATCGACGGAGGCCGGGGGCGTTGCCCCCGGACCCCCAGGATATTTCGGGCCAGAAGAAGGCAGAACGCCGGGGCGGGAATGTGCGGCCGGCCGCAGGGACCGGCCAGCGGGGCGCGCTAGTCGGCTGCCTCGTCGGCGGTCTCTGAACTCGGCTTGAAGGAGCGGGTGAGGAAGGCGGGCATGTGATCGCCCATCCCGACCACCGGGCCGTCCCGGCCGGGCTTGGTGCCGCGGCGGTGTCGGTCGCCGCGCTCGCTGCGCCCGGCCCGGTCTGTCCGGTCGCGCATGGGTTGTTCGGCAGGGCCGGGCCCGGTCGGGCGCCGGGGGACATCGCGCTGCTTTTCCCGCGGGGTCGCGGCCGGGGGAGAGGCCTCCCTTTCGCGCCGGTCACCAGCTGCGGCACCGCCCTTGAGCGGACTTTCGACGCGGGGGATTTCCTTTTGGACCAGCGCCTCGATCGCGGCGAGGTACTTCTCGTCATGCGGCACGCAGATCGTCAGCGCCTTGCCCAGCCGACCGGCACGGCCGGTGCGACCGATGCGGTGGACGTAATCCTCGGCGTGCGAGGGAACGTCGTAGTTGAAGACGTGGGACACGGCGGGTACGTCGAGGCCGCGCGCGGCCACGTCCGAAGCGACCAGCAGCCGAAGTGTTCCGGCACGGAACGCATCCAGCGTGCGGGTGCGCTGGGACTGGTCCAGATCCCCATGGATCGGCGCCGCGTCATAGCCGTATTTGGTCAGCGACTTGGCGACGATGTCGACCTCTGTCTTGCGGTTGCAGAAGATGATCGCGTTGGTGCAGGCTTCGCCCTCGCGGTCGATCAGCGCGCGCAGAAGGGCGCGTTTTTCCTTGGCCTGCATGTCCTTGCGGGTGGCGGTGTAACGGACGACGCCCTGCTCGATGCTTTCGGCGGTGGTGGCGCGGCGGGCGACCTCGACCTTTTCGGGCGCTGACAGGAAGGTGTTGGTCACGCGCTCGATCTCGGGCGCCATGGTGGCCGAGAAGAAGAGCGTCTGCCGCGTGAATGGCGTCAACCGGAAGATGCGCTCGATATCGGGGATGAAGCCCATGTCGAGCATCCGGTCGGCCTCGTCCACCACCATGATCTGCACGCCGGTGAGCAGAAGCTTGCCGCGCTCGAAATGGTCGAGCAGGCGGCCGGGCGTCGCGATCAGCACGTCCACGCCCTTGTCGATCAGCGCATCCTGCTCCTTGAAGCTGACGCCGCCGATCAGCAAAGCCTTGGTCAGCTTCGTCTTCTTGGCGTAGGTGTCGAAATTCTCGGCCACTTGGGCGGCCAGTTCCCGGGTCGGCGCCAGCACCAGGCTGCGCGGCATGCGCGCCCGCGCCCGGCCGCGGCCCAGCAGCGTGATCATCGGCAGCACGAAACTGGCGGTCTTGCCGGTGCCGGTCTGCGCGATGCCCAGGACGTCGCGGCCCTGGAGAGCGGGAGGGATGGCGCCAGCCTGGATCGGCGTCGGCTCGGTGTAGCCAGCGTCGGCGATGGCGGAGAGCACCTTGGGGTCAAGCCCCAGATCGGCGAAAGTGGTCATGTGGGTCCTTGGCGTGGTTGCGGCTTTCGATGGCCGCTCCGTTTCGCGCGGCCCGACCGGCCGGATTGCCGGTCTCGTTCTTCTGTGAGGGTCGTTAGGGCATGGGGGCGGCTTCGTCAAGGTGCGCCCCCAGCGACCGAACGGCGCTTGACGGCGTCAGAGGAAGAAGGCCGTGATGAACAGAATTTCGGCCAGGATCAGCGCATAGCCGACCAGCGCGGCCAACCCGTCGCGCGACGACAGTGCGAGCCCCAGCACGACCACATGCAGCGACAGCACGAAGGGAAAGCCCGGGATCAGGCCGACCAGTGTCATCACCGCCCCGGTCAGTAGCAGGATCAGCGCGATCGCACGGCGCGCCACCGCGCCTTCGACCAGGAAGACGAGGCGCGGCATCAGATGCGGGCGCAGCCACAGCGCCCAACGCTGGGCTTTCGCGACCGAGACGGCCAGCATGTGCCCCGAAAAGCTGACTCGTCCCAACCGGTCCGGCACCCAGATCTCCTGTGCGCCGGTCATCATGCGCCCGCCGATCAGGATCAGGAACAGCGCCACCACGTTCGGCACGCCGGGGATCATGCCCGTCGGCAGGATCAGCATCCCTGCCAGAAGAGCAAGCAGCGGACCGAAGCCGCGTGGCCCGATGGTCTCGACCAGATCGTGGACGCTGACCCGGTCGCGGGCAAGCGCCAGCGCGCCGAGGTCTTCCAGCAGGGACGAGATGATCCAGTCGTCGTCAGCACACATTGCGTTCGGCCGCCCCGCCGGGAAACTGCGGTATCAATTGCCGGGGCGGCCGGTGGCACCCCATTTCCGATGTCGCGCCGGTTTCGCGCAAAATCAAGGATCGTGCGGTATCGCTGTAACCTTCGCGTGTTGACAAGCGTTTGAACGCACCGGCATTGAAAGTCGAAGAGACACCAATCCGGGAGGAGTATCATGGCGTATCGGTCGCTCAGGGGGATGGCGCTGGCTGGCAGCATGCTTGCGGGCTTCGCCTTGGGGCCGGGGGCGCTGGCGCAAGGCGACGTTGCCGCGATTCCGGGAGACGCGGCCGGGGCGCGGGTGATCGGCGAGGCGCTTGTCACCGGAACCGACGGATTGAGGCAGGACGTCGCGGAGGGCTTGCGCCTGCTCGAGCAGGCGGCGGCGGGCGGCGATGTGGCTGCCCGCGCGAGTCTGGGCAAGATGTTGCTTGACGGGATCGTGGTTCCTGCCGATCCGGCGCGGGCCGTTGCGTTGCTGGACGCGGCCGCCGCTGCGGGCGATGCAAGGGCCCGCCGGGTGCTGGCGAATGCGCTGCTCTGGGGCGGGCCGGTTCCTGCCGATCCGGCGCGGGCCAGGACGCTGCTGACTGCGGCCGCCGAGGCGGGCGATGTCGAGGCGATGCGGGTGCTGGGCGATAACCTCGTCGGCGGCTGGGTGCTTGAGCGCGATGCCGTGGAGGGCCGGGCCTGGCTGGACCGCGCCATTGCGGCGGGCGATGTCGAGGCGCGGATCGCGCTGGGCGGTTTTCTGCTTTACGGGATCGGCCTGGACCCCGACCCCGAAGCGGCCCTCGTGCAGTTCGAGGCGGCGGCCGAGGCCGGCAATGGCGCAGGGTTGGAAAGCTATGGCGAATGGCTGATGTGGAACCGGCGGGGTCCGTCCCGGGCCGAGGCCTATCTCCGGCGGGCGGCCGAGATGGGGC
>OMKS01000274.1_pt1 | contig 48603 bp, 41 predicted proteins | sample 1674721 | NCBI WGS metagenome assembly OMKS01 (sample SAMN06264996, study PRJEB25208) | sediment metagenome | isolation source: hot spring sediment | place: USA: California | collected 2014-09-02 | reverse complement strand
GCTAGCTGAGGTCCACGTCGGCGTCGCCCTTCATGGCGTCGATGAAGCTGTTCAGGTCGTTGGCCCATTTCTGGGCCTCGAGCAGTTCGATCTTGCCGACCTTGACCAGCCGCGCCAGGTGCCGCTCCAGCGTGACCATCTTCTCGCTGACCTGGTTGCGGGTCTTGGTCTGCATGATCGAGTAGATCTGTTCGACCTTGCCCTTGCGGATGAGGTTGGCGACGGCGTAGTTGCTGTTGAGGATCTCCATGGCGACGATACGGCCCTGGCCATCCTTGCGGGGGATGAGCTTCTGGCTGATCACGTAGGCCAGACCCAGCGAGAGCTGGTTGCGGACCTCATCCTGTCGGCCGGGCGGGAAGAAGTCCAGGATGCGGGTGATCGTGCCCACCGCGTCCCGCGTGTGCAGCGTCGAGAAGACCAGGTGGCCCGTTTCGGCGGCGGTCAGGGTCAGCGAGACGGTCTCGCTGTCGCGCATCTCGCCGACGAAGATCACATCCGGGTCCTCGCGCATCATGGCCCGCAGGCCGTCCTGGAACGTCTTGACGTCGCGGCCGACCTCGCGCTGCGAGATCATGCTGTTTTTCTGCTTGAAGAGGTACTCGATGGGGTCCTCGAGCGTGATGATCCTGCAGGCCCGGTCCTCGTTGATCCGCTCGATCAGCGAGGCGATGGTCGTGCTCTTGCCGGCCCCGGTGATGCCGGCGAAGATCACCAGGCCGTGCGTGCGGCGCACGATGTCCTTCCACACGTCGTTGGCGAATCCGATGTTCTGGGGCTTGGGGATGTCCATGCCCAGGGCGCGGATGGCGCCGACCAGGCCGTCGTTGTCGCGAAAGATGTTGATGCGGAACTGCAGCGAGCCGAACGGATAGGAGCAGTCCAGGTCGTTGCCGGCCTCGACCTGCTGGATCTCCCCTTCGGTCAGCAGGGAATACAGCAGGCCCCGCGCCAGGTCGGGCGTGACGGCCTCGCCCTTGAGGCGGACCAGATCGCCGTCGATGCGATAGGCCGGCGTGGTGCCGATCTTGATGTGCAGGTCGCTGACCCGCAGGGCCCCCTGGCGCTCGAAATAGGCCAGCATGTCGGTCATGCTGAGCTTGACCCCGTTGCCCGTGGGGTAAATCTTGTCGTCCGGCGAGTACTTGGTCGTCATACGAGCCTCCCATCCGCCACCCGGCGGCCGCTTAAAGTATACCGCGCGCGGGCCGACAAGGGAAGCGATCCGCGATTCAGTCGCGGCGCCATTGCTGTTCTTCCAGCCGGTCCCGCCGTCCGCGCCGGTAGGCCTCCTCCAGGCGTCCGAGGCTGGGGATCATGGAAACGAGGACCAGGCAGGCCACTCCGCCCAAGGGCAGGAACAGGGCCGGTGAGCCGCCCACGAGCAACCCGACGCCCATGAGCACGCCGCCCCCTTCGGCGATGGAGGCAACGAGGGTGGCGAGGGGGAAGTACCGGACAAGGGCGGCCTCTAAGCTCTCGCTCTTTCCCAATAGGGAGGGCAGGCGCGTGCGGACCGCCGCCGCGGCCACGAGGGCCACGGCGATCATGATGGCCCCGACGACGGCCAACGTGGTCAGACCGAGCGGATCGATGGGGTTGATGTGTCCCGTCCGCTGCACAACCAGGGCGACGATCAAAAACAGCACCAGGCCGGCCAGGATGCAGGACAGGATCAACTGCATCACCCTGATCCGGGGGCGGACGGAGGATTCATCGGTTGTCGGGAGGTGGTCGTCCATGGTCGGACATCCTTTCCTGGGTACTCCACGGGTCATGCCAGGCCCGGCCGCTTGCAGGAGCCGGGCCTTAGAACAGCAGTCTCAGCGCCGCGGCGGCGGTCAGGAGCATAATCAGCACGGTGAAGGCCTTTTGCGGTATCTTCTTCAGGGCGATCACGCCCAGCAGGGCGCCGAGGGGCACGAACACGAACAGGCACACATCCAGGGCCAGCGACGCGGCCGTGATGTTGCCCAACGCCACGTGCAGCGGCACCTTGGTCCAGTTGACGAAGAAGAAAAACCACGCAGCGGTGCCGACGAACTGCGTCTTGGGCAGGCGCATCGCCAGCAGGTACAGGATCATCACCGGCCCGGCGGCGTTGGCCATCATCGTCGTCAGGCCCGCCGTGAAACCCATCGCCGCGGCGAACGCCCAATGCTGCGGCACGTGGATCTGCTCCTGAGCCCGATTTTTGACGTCTTCCCAGGCCCGCAGGCCCAGCATCGCCAGCACGATCAGGCCCATCAGCCGGGCCAGGTACGCATCGTTGATCCTGCCCATCAGGACGGCGCCGGCGCCGATGCCCGCCAGGGCCCAGGGCATGAGCCGCCCGATGTGCCGCCAGCGGACGTTATGACGATGGTAGATGACGGCGAACACATCGGCGAAGATCAGGATCGGCAAGAGCAGGCCGACCGAGAGCTTTGCCTGGTCGCGCATGGCGATGGCCATCAGGGGCACGACAAGAATGCCGAAACCCGGGATGCCCGTCTTGGCGATACCCACGAGCACGGCGCACAGGGCCAGCAGGCCCCACTGCCAGCCGACCAGATCAAACGACGAAAAATCAAACACGATGTCGAGCCTTCATGGTAGTGCCCTGTGCATTCCGCACCGACGAGGTGCGCGGTTCCGGATCAATCGGTGCGTCGGCCGCGAGCGGTGAAGTACAGCCACAGGATCACGCCCAGCAGGAGCACCACGCCGAGCGTGCCGCCGTGGACGTTCGTCCAGCCCATCCGCTCGAGGGCGGCCTTGAAGATCGGCAGGTCCTTGTCGAATTGCTTGAGGATGACGATCGGGATCGCCAGCAGGATTCCCATCAGGGCCTCGCCGGTGATCAGGCCGCTGGCGAACAGCAGGCCGTTACGGTTGCCCTGCTCGACTCGCTCGGCGGGCGTGCGGCGGCGTTTGTGGAAGCGCGCGACGGCCCAGTGGATCAGGCCGCCGGCGAAGATCGGCACCGACAGTTCCAGCGGCAGGTAGAACCCGATCGCCACGGCCAGAACGGGCGTGCGGAAGGGTTTCTTGCGAGCCTCGAGCCACAAATCCAGCACAATGATGCCCACGGCCACGGCCATGCCGATGAAGGCGAACGTCCACGGCATGTCGCCGCGGAAAACGCCGCGCGAGACACTGGCCATCAGGTTGGCCTGTACCGCCGTCAGCGCGCCGTCGCCGGCGCCGGGCGCTCCCTTGAAGCCATAGGCCTTGTGCAGCAGCATCAGTACGGGGGCGATCACAATCGCCCCGGAGAGCGTGCCGATCATCTGCATGACCTGCTGCTTCCAGGGCGTGGCCCCGACGATGCGGCCGGCCTTGAGGTCCTGCATGTTGTCGCCGGCGATGGCCGCGGCGCAGCAGACCACCGAGCCGATGATGATGGCCGCCGCCGGGCCGTTCTTGGCGTCGCGCCCCATGAGGATCACGAGCAACAAGGACGAGACGACGATGGTGGCGATGGTGATCCCGCTGATCGGGTTGTTGCTCGATCCGACCAGGCCGGCCATGTAGGCGGCCACAGCGCTGAAGAGGAATCCGGCGATGAGCATGACCACGGCCATCGGCAGCGAGATGGAGAATTGGCCCACGAACACCTCGTAGACCAGGAACAACGGCACGACCGAGGCGATGATTAGTATGAGAATCCACTTCATGGGCATATCGCGGTCGGTCCGCGGCAGGGGCCCGGAATCGCCGCCCATGGCGCCGTAGGCCCGCAGGCCGCTGACAATGCCGCTGAGCAAGGAGCGGCGCATCTTGATGATCGTCCACAGGCCGCCCACCAGCATCGCGCCGACGCCGATGTACCGCGTCTTGGTGGACCAGAGGTTTCCGGCGGCCTCCACGGCGGTCATCGCCTGGCCGGCCATCTCTCCCTCGGCGTACACGGGCCAGTCGCCCAGCCACGCACACAGGGGAATCGCGATGTACCAGTTGGCCGCTCCGCCCAGGAAGATCAACACGGCGATATTCAGGCCGACGATGTACCCCACGGACAGCAGGGCCGGGCTGAGGTTCGTGCCGCCGTAGACGAGCTTCCTGCCGAACGCCCGGGCGCCCTCCAGCACCTCGGGCCACAGGCCGATGCCCTTGGCGATCAGCTTGAACGCCCCACCGACCAGCGCGGCGATCCCGATGATCCACACGCCGCGTCCGCCCTGCTGGCCGGTCTCCAGGACCTCGGCCGTCGCGATGCCCTCGGGAAACTGTAAGGGGTCCTCCACGATCAGCGCCCGTCGCAGCGGGATCGTGAACAGCACCCCCAAGAGCCCGCCGAAGGCCGCGATGATCGTAATCCACCAGAAGTTCGTCCCGCCGAACCCATCCCAGAAGCCCAGAATGACCAGTGCCGGCAGGGTGAAGATGACCCCCGCCGCCAGCGACTCCCCGGCCGAGGCGGCCGTCTGCACGATGTTGTTCTCGAGGATCGTACTTCGCCGAAACAGCCGCAGGACGCCCATCGAGACGACCGCCGCCGGGATCGACGCCGAGACCGTCATGCCGGCGAACAGGCCCAGGTAGGCGTTGGCCGCGGCCAGGATCATCGACAGCAGCACGCCCAGGATGACCGCTTTGATGGTGATTTCCGCCAGTGGTGTTTCCCGTTGCTCCATGGTCCCTTTCCCGTGTCTGCGTGTCGAGGGTTCAGCGGATGAACTGCCGGGCGAAATGGTCCGCGGTCAGGTCGTGACCGGTGGATCGGCGGATCATCTCGTCCCAGCGATAGCCGGCGGCCGGGCCGAACACCGCATCCCGGAAGTATCGCCCGATGCGTTTGTCGTTGGTGTAGCTGATGTCCTGGTCCGAGGCCTCGCCGAGGACGTTGGCGACGAGGTGTGCGTGCCACTGCGAGGCCAGAAGCTCGCCCAGCATGTAGTTGTGGTAGTAGCACGGCGCGACCGTGAAGTGCAGCTTGGACGCCCAGCCCGCATCCGGTGCGCCTTCGGGCCGATGCACGAGCTGGTACCGCTCGACCAGGTCCCACCAGAGCGTGTTGAGGTCCTGGTCCGGATCGGCGTAGACGGCCTTTTCGAAATGCCACATCACCAGGGCCCAGCGGGCGAAGAGAATCTGCTGAAACTCCAGGTATCGCCGCGTGACCTCTTCGAGCTCGGCCTGCTGCGCATGGCTCAGACCCAGCATCGTCTGCATCCACGCGGCATTGCGGCTGAGCCGTCCGAAGAACATGGCGGCCGCCTCGGTCGTGAAGGCGTGCGCCGGCTCGCGCAGCAGGTACGGCAGGTCCGGATCGTGGTACTTGAAGTACACCGCGTGGCCCAGCTCGTGCAGCGTCGTCTCCATCCAGCGCTCATCGTTGTTGACGTTGGCCAGGATTCGCACATCGCCGTGGCGGTCGATGTCCTCGGCGAAGGCGTGCGGGTTCTTGCCGGGCTTGTCGTACAGGTCGCTGCGGGCCAGGATGTCATCCACGGGCAGGCCGACGCCCGCGTAGTAGTCCCGGCACAGTTGCACGACGTCATGATCGGCGTAATACCGGTCCAGGTCCACCTCGTACACCAGGGGGGTGCGCTGGAAGAACGGGTCGTGGTAGTGCCAGGGCCGCAGTTGCTCAACGGCAAGGCCGTAATCGGCGGCGAGAATCCGATCCAGTTCGGCCTTGCGCTCGGCGAAGGGCCCGCGGGTCAGGGCGTCCAGCTCGGCGAACACGCGGTCCACCTCCGAGACATCCTGCTCGCCCGTGGTCAGGACATACGTATGGTAGTTGTCGAACCCGATCGCCCGCACCGCCCGGTTGCGCATCCGCACCAGGCGCCGGTAGTCCTCGACGATGGCGTTGCCCACCTGTTTGCTGGCCCGCCACGCCTTCTGCCGCAACGGCGTATGGCCCTCGGTGGTCATGATCCGGTAGATATCGCTCATGGTCACCGGCTCGCCGTCGATCGTGCCGCGGAAATTGTTGTACCGCTCGGTGATGGACGTGCTCAGCTCGATGATCTGCTTGAGCAAGTCGGGGTCCATGCGGCTGTCGAGGTAGGCCAGATAGAGCTTGTCGAGCTGCCGCCGGAGGAGCGGATCACGGACGCGGCCCGACTCCTTCAGCCGCTTCAAGAGGACGAAGTCGTCGCGATTCGTGTAGATCTCGTGCAGACGCAGTCGTAACTGCTTGAGCTTGTCGAAATCGGCCTTGTCGCCGCTGACCTCGGCGGCGTACATCGTGCGGTTGGTCTCGGCCCGCAACGGGTCGACCACGGCCACGTGGCGGTCGATGAACGCCTGCAACTGCCGCTCCTGCGGCGTCTGGCAGCCGGCCAGGATCAGCGCGACCAGCAGTCCGAGGGTCCCTTGCCAGATTCGCATCGCCTTCTCCCACTACGATCCCAAGGCCCTGTGGCGGACCGGCACTCAGTCGACGAACTGCTGCGCGAAATACCGCGCGCTCAGGGGCTCGCCCGTGGCGCGGCGGATCATCTCGTTCCACGGATACAGATTGCCCGGCCCAAACACGTGCTTTCGGAGGTAGCTCCCGACGGCCCGCTCGCCCACGTAGCTGACGCCGGCCCCCGACGGCTGCTTCAGGACATCGCCGACGAGCCGGTGATGCAGTTGCGAGGCGAACAGCTCGCCGAGCAGGTAATTATGGTAGTAGCAGGGGCTGCTGGCAATATGAATCTTGGCCGCCCAGTCCGGCGCCTCGCGGCCATCGGGCCGGTGCACCCGCTGATACCGCTCGACCAGGTCCCACCAGAGCGTGTTCAGGTCCTGATCGGGATCGGCATAAAGCCGCTTCTCGAATTGGAACATCACCATGGCCCACCGCGCGAAGATGAGCTGCTTGGCCCGGGCGTACCGCGCGGCCACCGGCGCGATCGCCGCGCGATCGGCCTCGTCCAGGTCCAGCATCGTCTGCATCCAGTCGGGGTTTCGACTCAGCCGTCCGAAGAACATCGCGATGCCCTCGGTGGTGAACGCATGCGTGGGACCGCGCAAGAGGTAGGGCATCTCCGGGTCGTAGTACTTGTCGTAGACCGCGTGGCCCAATTCGTGAAGTGTCGTCTCCATCCACTGCTCGTTGTCCGCCAGGTTGCACAGAATCCGCACGTCGCCTTCGCGGTCGATATCCGTGCAGAAGGCGTGCGGGTTCTTGCCCGGCCGCTCGAACAGGTCGCTGCGGGCCAGGATATCGCTCACGTCCAACCCGATCGAGGCGTAGAACCGCTGCGCCAGTTGGGCGATATCCCTGCCCTCGTAGTACCGGTCCAGGTCCAGGTCGTAGACCAGCGGCGTTTCCTGAAAGAACGGATCGTGATAGTGCCAGGGCCGAAGCGCCTCGACGGTCACGCCCGCGTCGGCGGCCAGCCGCGCATCCAGCTCGGCCTTGAGCGTGGCGAAGGGCTCGGCCGTCAGCCGATCCAGCTCATCGAACAGGGCCGCGACCTCGGCGACCGGCTGCTCGCCCAACTCCAGGGTCATCGTGTGGAAGTTCTCGAAGCCCACGCTCCGCGCCGCCTGGTTACGCAGGTGGGCCAGCTTGCGGATATCGGCGGCGATGGCCGGCGCGACCTGCTTGCTGGCCTGCCAGGCCTTTCGCCGCAGGGCCGAATCGCGACTGGTCTTGAGGATCTTCTTGATGTCGTTCTCGGTCACCTCCTCACCGTCGATCCGGCCGCGGAAGGTGCTGAACGTCTGCTCGATCTGCGTGGACAGCTCCACGATGGACTTCATCAGCTCCGGATCGATCTGGTTGGCCAGGTACGCCCGGTACAGGTCATCCAATTGCCGGGCCAGGCGCGGTTCGCGGACCTGGTCGGAGGCCTTGAGGTCCTTGAGCCGCTCGAACGCCTCGGCGTCCCTGTACACCTCGTGGAGCTCCAGTTGCAGTTCGGCCGCCCGCTCATACGCCTCGTCCTTGCCGGTCGTGGCCGCCTCCCACCAGGCCAGCGCCGCGGCCTTGTGCAGCGGACGCACCTGCGCCACGTGCTGATCGACGAACTGCTGCATGCGCTGCTCCTCTTGATTCAGCGATTGCCCGCACCCGGCCGCCAGGACCGACAGAACAACCGCCGACGTGGTAAACACGCTGATTCTCATGATCGCCCCTTTCCGCAGATTCAACGATGCCGTCGGGCCGCCCGGCTCGACCGTAGGGGCCGGGCTTGACGGCGGGGCAGTATACCCGTCGACCCGCCATGGCCGCAACCGTTCATCGCGCGGGATGATGGGACCGGATCGGGTCTACCGCCTCAGCTTGCGTTGGTCGAGGCGCTCGCCGCGGGGCGGCCGCACGGGGATATGCAAGCCGCCGCCGGCCTCCAATTCGTCGAACAATTGATTCCGGAACGCCTCGATCTGCTGCTGGTAGGCCGGCACGCGGATCAGGTTGTGGCGTTCGTGCGGATCGGTCGCCAGATCGTAGAACCCATCGTGGTCCCACACGCCATGATAATAGATGTACTTGTACCGATCCGTGCGGATGGCGAACACGGTGGGCGTGGCGGGGAAGTTCCACTCCCAGTGGTACTCGTACAGGATATGGTCGCGCCACGGCACCGAGCGGCCCTGCAACAGGGGCCAGAACGACCGGCCGTCCATCGGCTTGGCGAGGGCGGGTTTTACCGCGGCCGCGTCCAGAATCGTCGGGGCGACGTCGATGTTCTGCACCATCGGGTCGATGCGCGTGCCGGGCCGGATCAGGCCCGGCGCCCAGGCCAGCATCGGCACCCGAATGGACTCCTCGAAGGCATCCCGCTTGTCGTAGAAGCCGTGCTCGCCCAGGGCAAAGCCGTTGTCGCCCATGTAGACCACCAGCGTGGATCGGCTCAGTCCTGTCTGGACCAGGTAATCCAGCACCCGCCCTACGTTCTCATCCAGGCCGTGAACCGTCTCGCAGTACCGCTTGTACAGGTCGTCGAACGACGGCACCGGGTCATTGTCGTACGGTCCGGTCTCCATGTGATCGACCCCATGAATGCTGTAGCGCCGCTCGCGGACCCAGTGGGGCTGGGTCTGGTAGTTGCGTTCGGTGTTGGCCATCGTTTCGGGGCGCTGGATCTGGGCCTTCTCGTAGCGGCCGTGATGCCGCGGGGCGGGCTGGAACGGGTAGTGAACCGCCTTGAAGGACAGATACAGGAAGAAGGGCCGACTCGCATCCCGACCGTCCTTCAGCCACGCCAGCGCCTGGTCCGTCAGGACGTCGGTCGTGTACCCTGGGAACGTTTGGCGTGTGCCGTTGACGTTCAGAACGGGGTCGAAATACGTGCCCTGCCCCTTGAAGCTCGCCCAATGGTCGAAGCCCGGTCGGGGACGGTCGTCCTCGTGCCCCATGTGCCATTTCCCGATGAATGCCGTCTCATAGCCGGCCTGTTGCAGATACTGCGGGAAGAAGACCGTGCCTTCCGGGACGGGCCGCTGGTTGTCCACGACGTGATGATGGTGCATGTACTGGCCGGTCAGGATCGAGGCGCGGCTGGGCGAGCACAGGGACGTGCTGACGAAGGCGTTGGCCAGGTAGGCGCCCTGGCGGGCCATGCGGTCCAGGTTGGGCGTTTCGAGAAAGTCGGGACAGTGCTCCATGAAGCTCATGAAGTCATAGCGGTGATCGTCGCTGAGAATGAAGATCACGTTGCGGCGCTGCGATTCGTCGGCCGAGCCGTGATGGTCCTGTGCACAGGCCCCGGAAAAGGCCCACGCCGCCACCCCGGCGCCCGCGAGCTTGAGAAACCGCCGCCGATTGCACTGCCTGTCTCCCAGGGGTGCCTGTGTCGCCATGCCACCATCCTTTCCTCAGGCCTGTCACCGCCGCTGCACGACGTCTCTACTATAGCGAACGGGACCGGCGACCTCAACCGCCGAGTCGTCCGGGTCTCGGCGTCTCTGCGTAGGGGTGCAAATGATCAGGCCGGGGTTTTTGCGGTGGACGCCATGATTGGCGGATGGATAATGATGTGCTCTGGTTCGGACGCAAACGCATGGCGATTGCAGCGATCATCGGCGGCTTGGTGTTGTTGACGGCGGGGGCCGAGGTCCTCGTCCGCGGGGCGGTCGGCCTGGCCCGCGCGGTGGGGTTGCCCTCGCTGATCATCGGGCTGACCGTGGTGGCCTTCGGGACCAGCGCCCCGGAGCTGGCGGTCAGCACGCGGGCGGGGCTGGCCGGGCAGGCGGATATCGCCTTGGCCAACGTGGTGGGCAGCAACATCTTCAACGTGCTTTTCATCCTGGGGCTGTCGGCCCTGATTGTGCCGCTGGCGGCCTCGGCGCAGCTTGTGCGGCTCGATGTGCCGGTGATGATCGGCGTCTGCGGCTTGACGTGGCTGTTCGCGGTGGATGGCGCGATCGGCCGTGGCGAAGGCATCGTGCTGTTCGTCGGTGTCATCACCTACACCGCCCTGCTCATCTACATGGGTAAACGAAAGCCGCCCGTCGTGAAGCCGAGTGGAACCGATGTGGCGGCGAACAAGCCGATGCCCCTTGGGTTTTCGGTCGTTCTGGTCGCGATCGGGCTGGGTCTGCTGGTGCTTGGCGCGCGGTGGCTGGTCGATGGGGCGGTCGACCTGGCCAGGCTGCTCGGCGTCAGCGAGCTGGTCATCGGCCTGACCATCGTGGCCGCCGGCACCTCCCTGCCGGAGGCGGCCACCTCGGTCGTCGCCGGCCTGCGGGGCCAACGGGACATCGCCATCGGCAACGTCGTGGGCAGCAATATCTTCAACGTCCTGGCCGTCCTGGGCGCGGCGGCGAGCATCACCCCCGGCGGGGTTCGCGTCGCGCCCGAGGCCCTGCGGTTTGACATCCCCGTCATGATGGCCGTCGCGGTGGCGTGCCTGCCCATCTTCTACACCGGCGGACGTATCTGCCGGGCCGAAGGGGCGATGTTCCTCGCCTATTACGCGGCCTACGTGGCATTTCTGGTCCTGACGGCCGTGCATCACGCCTCGCTGCCCGTCTTCAAGACGGCCATGCTCGGCTTCGCCGTCCCCCTTTCGGCGTTGGGAGTAGGGATCAGCATCGTGCTGTGGCGACGCACGCTCCACGCGGCTCGCACGCCGCAATGATGCGGCAGGACCTCCTCCAAACCCCGCCGCTTGGCCGACGGCAAGACCCGCCGACCCGTTATTGCCCCGTTGGCATCTGACGGAACATGAAGAACGCCGCGCCGGCCAGGCACAATCCCGCCCAGGCATAGTCCCACGTCAACGGCTGCTTCATGTATAACATACAGAAGCCCGCGAACACGAGCATCGTCACGATCTCCTGGATGACCTTGAGCTGGGGCAGCGTGAAGAACGTGCTGCCCAGGCGGTTGGCCGGCACCTGGAGGCAGTACTCCAGGAACGCCACCGACCAACTGACCATGATCGCGATGACCAGGGGCCGCGTCCGCAGATCCTTGAGGTGCCCGTACCAAGCGTAGGTCATGAAGATGTTCGAGAAAACCAGCATGAGGATGGGTAGCAGACGCATAGCCGTCCTTGCTCCAGGACCCGTGAAGGTGCTCCAGCCATTGAAAAGGCCCCGACGATCCGACTCGCCGGGGCTGACACATAATTCAAACGTATTCGCGGCACAGGCGTCAGAGGCGACCGCCGCGACGCTGTGCGAACCATCGCCTGTGCATACTTCTGTTTTCTGGTGCCCTGTTCATGGTCTCTTTTCCGCTATCAATGGCTCCGGCAGTCAAAACCCGCGGACCGGTACCCCACTTAGCCGCCTCGGCGTAAATACGCGGCCTTTCTGGAAGGCATTAGACCAAAACGCCATGCCGCGTCAATGGCCCCGCGGTCGCAATCATCCGGCAGTGGACTCGTGGGACGCTGCGGTCGGGCACGAGGGCACAGGATGTGCGAGCCCTACCGATCATCGCCGCACGCGGGCCTGGAATGCGTCGAGTGCATTCAGAAACGGAGGTGGCAGGCGGCGGACCGTCTCGGCGACGATGGGCGCGGGCAAAGGGCCGTAAAGGGCCTCCGCGACGGCGCCGGCGATGCAGGCCAGGGTGTCGCTGTCGCCGCCGAGCGAGACGGCCAGCCGGACGGCCGATTCGTAATCGGTCGATTCCAACACGCAAATGAAGGCCTGGGGCACGGAACCCTGACAGGAGGAATCGAAGCGATAGGTCGGGCGAATCGCCGCCGTCGTGCGGTCAAGGTCGTACCCAAACCGCCGGGCGATGTCGCCGCGGAGGGTCTGCTTGTCGGCGCCGTGCCGGGCCGCAAAGACGGCCACGGCGACCGCCTGGGCGCCCTTGATCCCCTCGGGGTGGTCATGGGTGACCGCCGCCGACCGCCGGGCCTCGGTCAGAACGGTATCCTCATCATCAAACGCCCAACCCACCGGGCTGACCCGCATGGCCGAGCCGTTGCCCCAGCTTCCGTAAGGCCGGGGATCCTCCGACGCCAGCCAACGACGAAACCCGGCTCCGTAACCGGCATGCGGCCAGGCACGGCCCAGACGGCGATAGGCGGCGGCGTAATCCCCATCGCCCAGGATGGCCTCGGCCGTGGCGATGGTCAGGACGGTGTCGTCGGTGAAGGTGCTTTCGGGACCGAACAACGGGAAGTCCGTGCGCTTGATGCGTCGCCGCCGCGTCTCATAGACCGAACCGATGATGTCTCCGGCGATGGCGCCGAGCATGATCTGTCCTCCCAGAATCGCTGACCGTCAAGGGACACTCACAAGCCAAGATGGTGCTGTTTGAGCATCCTGTCAAGGGCCCGGGCGTTGGGCAGCACGCGGCTCAACTCGGCCCAGAAGGCCGGGCTGTGGTTCTTGATCCGCGTGTGGACCAGCTCGTGCAGCAGGACGTAATCGACCAGCTCCGGTTTGAGCCGCAGCAGGTTGACGTTCAGATTGATGTTGTTGGCCTCGCTGCAACTGCCCCAGCGGCTTTTCTGACGGCGCAGGAAGACGCGGTTGTACGTAAAGCCATGGCGGCGGGCCAGTTCATCGAGACGGCCGATGAGCCGGGCGCGGACCTCGGCGGGGCTGGCGAGCGCGATCTGTCCAACGGTTTGATTGTGCCGGCGTTCAAGGTCCCGGATGCGGGCTACGGTCTTCTCCACCCAACCGCGCTTTTCGTCGAACCATCGTCGCGCCTCCCGCAACGACGACCGCCAGGGATAGGCCACGCGCACCGGCCGAAAGGGCCGGATCGCGATGGACAACCGCCGGGCACGACGGGACCGGGCAAAGATGACCGGGCCGATGCCGTCCAGTTCGAGGGTGGTATTCTGTGCGGCGACGGGGCTCATGGCGACGGCTCACGACAGGCGGCTCTTGAAGTCCTCATAGGTGAAGCGGCGCTGGACGCGGTACGTATCGGTCTGCGGCTCGTAGAGCACGATATCCGGCAGGTTGATGCCGTTGAACATGGTGTTCTTGACCATCGTGTAGTGGGCCATGTCGGTGAACACGAGCTTGTCGCCGGGCCGGAGCGGCTCGTCGAAGGCGTAGTCGCCGATGACGTCTCCGGCCAGACAGGTCGGTCCGGCGAGCCGATAGGTGTGGGGCTTGGCGCCCGGCTCGGCGGCACCGACCACCACGGGGCGATAGGGCATCTCGATGACATCCGGCATGTGGGCCGCGGCGCTGGTATCCAGAATGGCAACGTCCAGGTCGTTGGGCACGATGTCGAGCACCGAGGCCACCAGCACGCCCGCATCGAGCGCGACGGCCTCGCCGGGCTCCAGGTAGACCTGGACCCCGTGCCGCCGGGCGAACTGCGTAATCAGGTCACACAGCAGGTCGACATCGTAGTCGGGCCTTGTGATGTGGTGACCGCCGCCGAAATTGGCCCACTGCATGCGGTCGAAATACGGTCCGAAGTGCCGCTCCACCGCGTCGAGCGTGCGCTGAAGCGCATCGGCACCGAGTTCGCAGAGCGTGTGAAAATGCAGGCCGCTGATCCCCTCGAGCAGGTCCTCCCGGAATTGATCGGGGGGGATACCCAGCCGCGAGCCCGATGCACAAGGATCGTACAGGGCGGTGCGCACCTCCGAGTGCCGGGGGTTGAGCCGCAGGCCGCACTGCACCGGCCGACCGGCCGCACGCACGCGGTCGCGGTAGCGAAGCCACTGCGAGGGCGAGTTGAACACGAGGTGGTCCACCAGCTCCAGCACCGCGTCCATCTCATCATCGCGGTAGGCCGGGGCGCACAGATGCACCTCGCCGCCGAAGAACTCACGGGCCAGGCGGACCTCATGCAGGGCGCTGGCGCTGGTGCCGGCCAGGGTCTTGCGGCACAGTCCGAACGTGCTCCACGCGGCATAGGCCTTGAGCGCGAGGAGAATCTTGCAGCCCGTGCGTTCCTGAACCTCACCCAGGATCCGCAGGTTATCCCGCAGCCGTCCCAGATCGATCAGGTAGCAGGGCGTCTGAAGTCTGGCCAGATCATAAACCATCACGGTCGGACCGGGTCGAACGGCTCCATGAATGTCGCGTTCGCCACGGCAGGCAGGCCGATGGCCTACTGCTGATCGCCCTTTTTCGCCTTGCGCGGGCGGCTCTTGCCGTAGGTGCCGCGATAGAGCTTGCCCCGCCGCGTGCGCTTGTCTCCCTTGCCCATAGCGTCCTTTCCTCACAGTCCTGTCACGCTCTTACGTGTTCTACCCATTCCCACCGGGGCGATACTATACCGCCGCCGGTGGACTGATTCAATCGCTTCGACCAGGGGAGGTTCAGATAGAAGAACACCGCCCCCCCGGGCGCACCGCCGCCCGGTGCGCCGGAGCCCACGGTCCGATGCCGTGCGGAACATGGCCCGACCCACGGGGGAACTTGCGAGGAACCGGATCCCCACGCGGCGGCATGGCCGACACGAGGCCCGGCAGAACCGCTTGTCTAACGACGGCGGGGACCTCGACCGCGGAAACCACCGCCGCCACCGCCGCCGCCTCGCCCCTCATCCTGACGCGGTCGGGCTTCGGCCACGCGGATTGTGCGGCCATCCTGCTCCGTACCATCCAATGCGTTGACGGCCTCGGCCGCGGCGCTGTCATCGCTCATCTCCACGAATCCAAAACCCTTGCTGCGATTCGTGGCCGAGTCGGTAATGATCTTGACGCTCGTGACGGTGCCGTAGGCGGAAAAGAGATTCTGCAACGCGGCCTCGTCAACACCGTAACTCAGGTTCCCTACATACAGCTTCTTCGACATGTTCGCCCTTCGTGTTCTCTTGCCAGACCCGTGGATTCATTAGACCCGGCGGTGCTCCGCCGCGACACACGCGCGGCAACCACCGGGGAAAACGTCGCAAACGGCCGATGCGCAAAACGGTACTGATGGAACGCGCGGACACCCTCCCGGCAGAGGAGGATCAAGGCGTGGGCAAAAGACCGAACTGCGCTGAACATGAACCGATACCGTCCAAGTAAGACCGTTTCTCGAGCCCGAATCGGGCGGCTGACAACGACGGCTGGACGGTACGGGCGGAACACCACGACCCCACACAAACGGGCAAGGCGCCGGACCAGGTCAGCACCGATTGTCAATTCGACCCTCGGACCAGAGCAGTCTACCGGGCCGCGCCGCGGGCTCACAAGGAAAAAGTGGACGGATTTACGCCGCCGGTCCGAGCCGCTCACCTCCTCAGTATACGATGGCGGCGTATCCCACCGCCTCGTCAGAGGTCCGGCCGAAACGCCGCATGACCTCGGCGCTGGTGGTATGGGCCAGCAGGATGCCCTTTTCCCGGCCCAGTTCGCGGGCCGCCGCCACGGCCGCCCCCGCCGCCCCGGGACCACAGGCGCTGAGCGTCTCGAGGGCGCCCGACTGGACGGCCTCGGCATCCATCGCCAGGGCGGCCTCAATGAACCGGGCATCGTTGACGCCTTTGGCCCAGGCCAGGCCCTTGGCCCCTTGACCGGCCGGCGCGAATCCATACCGCGGGCCGTAATGCGTCAGGTCGGTCGACGCGATGCAAACGACGCTGGGCCGACCCTGCAGGACGCGGCTCAGGTCCTTGCCGAACTGAACCGCCTCACAGGTCGCCGGGACCACGATGGGCACGATGCGAGCCGACGGAAAGGCCACCCGAAGCAGGGGAATCTGGACCTCGATACTGTGCTCCCCACGATGGCCCTCCGGGCGGTCCTCGGCGCTGGTGTGTTCCAGGATCTCCCGGGCCATGGCTCCATCGACGGCGACCGGGCCCAAGGGGCCCGCCCACCGTCCCTCGGCCCAGACGGCCGGGCGGGCGCCCGCGTAACGATGCGAGGCCCCCAGAAAAACCACGACGTCAACCACCTGCCCGGTCCGCTGCAGGGCCTGGAACACCATTCCCGCCACGTCGCCGCTGAAAACCCAGCCGGCGTGCGGCACGATCCCGGCCACGACGTGCTCAGGCAGCGTCACGTCAAGGGTTCGGGCCGCCAGGCATTGCTCGGCCTCCTCACGACATTGTTCCGGCACGTCCGGGTAGAATTGCCCGGCGACAATAGGGTTTCGCGTCGTCATCCGTCAGTTCCCCTCTTGCCAATGGGTATTCGGGGCGTTATCATCCGCTCGTTGTTCGTTTTAACGCGCCGGTTTGAATTGTCACGAGGAAAGTCATGGCGGCATCCACACAGCCCCTCGTCGCGGTGGTCATGGGCTCCGACAGCGATCTGCCCGTGATGCAGGCCTGTATCGACCAGCTCAAGGCGTTCGACGTCCCGGCCGAGGTGCGGATCCTCTCGGCCCATCGCACGCCCGAGGTCGCGGCGGAATTCGCCGCCACCGCGCGGCAGCGTGGCCTGCGGGTCATTATCGCCGCGGCGGGGATGGCGGCGCACCTGGCCGGGGCCCTGGCGGGGCGTACCCCCCTGCCGGTCATCGGCGTGCCCTTACAGGCCTCCAGTGGACCGGGCGGTCTGGATGCCCTCTTGAGCACGGTGCAGATGCCGCCGGGGGTGCCCGTCGCGTGCGTGGCCATCGGCAAGGCCGGCGCGCGAAACGCCGCGATCCTGGCGGTGCAGATCCTGGCCCTGTCCGACGAAAGGCTGGCTGAGCGACTGGACACCTTTCGCAAGGCCCAGGCCCAGAGCGTCCTGGAGAAGGATCAGGCGCTGAACCTGTAGTCCGTGAATGACGGCACAGCGGGAGCGATCATGGCAGAGCCCCACGACGCCTTGGCGGGTCAGACCGCACTGGTGACCGGGGCGGCCCACCGTATCGGGCGCGCTATCGCCTTGGCCTTGGCCGAACGGGGCGTCAACGTCGTCGTTCACTGCCGCCACAGCACCGAGGCCGCCGAGGAGCTGGCCGACCTTCTCCGGCACAAGGGCACGCGGGCGTGGGCCGTCCAGGCGGACCTGACCGAGCCGGGCGCTGTTGAGGACCTGTGGAGCCAGACCGTCCGCGCGGCCGGACAGATCGACATTCTGGTCAACAGCGCCTCCATCTTCGAGCCCGATACCCTGTGGGACTGCACGGCAGAGGCGCTTTGGTACAATATCCGCCTGCACGCCTGGGCGCCGCTGGTGTTGGCGCGGGCCCTGGCACAACAGGCCGGACCGGCCCAGATCGTCAACCTGCTGGATGCCCGGCTGGGCGGGTACGACCCCAAGCACGTCAGCTACCAGTCGAGCAAGCAGATGCTCTTTTCGCTCACGCGGATGCTGGCCGTGGAGCTGGCCCCGCGGATCCGCGTCAACGCCGTGGCGCCGGGGCTGATCCTGCCGCCCCCCGGTCGCGATGAGGCCTATCTGCAGAAGCTGGCCCACACCAACCCGCTCCACCGGCACGGCGACACAAAGGACGTCACCGACGCCGTGCTCTACGTGCTGGGGGCCTCCTTTGTCACCGGACAGGTGATCTACGTCGACGGAGGACGGCATTTGGGAAAGGCCGTGCATGACTGAGCCGTGCGACACGATCTGCATCCAGGACCTTCGATTTCGCTGCGTCATCGGCACAAACGAGGATGAACGCCGCGACAAACAGGACGTGATCGTCAATATCACCCTGTTCGCGGATCTGCGTCGCGCCGCGGCCAGCGACCGGCTCGACGACACGATCAACTACAAGACGGTCAAGAAGGCAATCCTGGCGATGGGCGAGGCATCCCGGTTTCAACTGATCGAGACCCTGGCCGAGCGGATCGCGGACCTCTGCCTGGATCAGCCGCTCGTCGAGCGGGTCCAGGTGCGGGTGGACAAGCCCGGAGCGCTGCGCTTCGCCCGCAGCGTGGCGGTGCAGATCGAGCGCTCGCGAAGCGAATCCTCATGACTCCGGCGTATCGGGCAGCGCGGGCCTACATCACCGTCGGGTCGAACATCGATCCGATGGAGAACATCCCCGCGGCGGCGGGGATGCTCCGCTGCACCCCAGGAGTGCGGTTGCTGGCCTCATCCCGCTTCTGGCGGACCGGGCCGGTGGGCCGCACGGACCAGCCGGATTTTGTCAACGGGGCGTGGGCGATCAGGACGGAACTTGATATCCCGACGCTCCAATCCCACTTGCGGGACGTGGAGGACCGGCTCGGCCGGCGACGCTCGGCCGACCGCAACGCCCCCCGCACGATCGACCTGGACCTGGTGCTGTACGGAACGACCATGGACCCGGCACTGCGGTTACCGCATCCGGACCTGGCTCGGCCGTTCGTGTACGGCCCTGTCATGGAGCTGCTGGCGACGGACCCCGACGCGGACGCCATTCGTCGGCTGGTGGTCGCACACTTGGGATCACAAGCCCCCCCACCGGCCAAGGCGGACCGGCCGGGGGTGTATCTGCCGGACCTGACGGCACTTCTGCGCGACATGCTTGTCTGACATCCCGGAGCCACGGGCTGAAGGTCACTGCCTCTCCGCAAGTCAGAAAGCGACGTCGGAAGACTCCTTCCGAGGGCACGTGCCCAAGCATGGCCAACGATGCCGTGTGAGAGCGAATGTGGACGGCATGAAATCCGAGCCGGTCACATCCGCGCCGACGTTGCCTTGGCCCAGCCAAGCCGGGGGTTTGAATCCCTCGGCGTGCTTGTCGGGCTATCGAGCGTGCCCCCAGCAGTCAGGCGTCTTCGTCGTCGGTGCTTTGCTTGCCGCCCGGCAGGTAGCGCAAACGCGGTTTTCTGCGCGGCTGCGGCTCGGGATCGACGGACTTGATGGGCCGCGGCGGACGGGCACGATCCGCGGGGTTGTCGTGCGGGTCAAAGCCCAACATATCCGCCATATCCAACAAGCCGTCGCCCTCCAGCCTGCTGGGCAACCACCAGAGGGGACTGAACAATATGATGCCCAGCGCCTCCTGGATCGTCCGCGCATGGGTCTCCATCGTGGCCATCGAAACCCCGAATCCCTTGGCGACCTGCGGGAAGGGAACATAGGGGTCCTCGCTCGGATCATCGAGAAAATTGACGCGCCCGATGGCATAGACGATCCCCGCGGCCCAGCCGGAGGCCTTACTGCGCGGCTTGAGCCAGCGGTTCACACAGACCACGCCGGTCATCTCGCGGCACAGTCCCTTGTACTCCTCGTTGAGGTGGGCGTCGCAGAAGGCGTCGATCAGCGCCACGATCTCGTCAAAAATCGGCCTGTAGCGATCCGGCACCTCGGCGGCGATATCCTCCAGCGTCGCCGGAGCACCATGCTCCTCTTCGACCAAGCCGTCAAGGAAACCCTCGGCAGACTCGTCCTCGTCGTCCCATTCGTCCTCTTCGTCACCCCAGTCGGCGTACTGTTCGGGGCTCGCCCCCACACTATGAGTGATTCGGGGGTAATGGCCCGGCGGGGCCTGCTCATCGATCCGGACCACGTTCACCTGGTGCCACCAGTCATCGCCGAAATCAAACCAGTATCCAAAGATGTCGTCCACCTCCAGACCCAAATCGCCGATCCGCTCTCGCACGCTGCCGGCCGGACGGCCGTCAAAGGGGACATCCATCGCACCCGGCAGGACATAGCGCCTGGCGTTGGGATCCATCGGCGCCGTCCCGCCGATCTGGAACTCGTACATGTGCTCATCTTCCCGGTCGAAGGCGTCGAAGATCGCCTCGTGCAGGTCCTGGAGGGTCTGGTCGGCGCGGATTTCAATGGTCCGGCACACCACCGGATTCGCCTCGATAAAGGCATCGGTGACGGGGCCGCTGAATAGGCACACCTCGAACGTGAACAATCGGCTGTCGGGTTTGAGCGTCCGCCGCTTCTTCTTGTGCTTGTTATGCTTTTTCGTCATCCTGTATCTCCTTCCCGTCGGCAGCATGCCCCCTACGGCCGATGCCGTTGGCTCATACGTCACACGTTCGCACGGCCTGTTCGAGCGAGGCCATCGCGTCGCGGACCGGGGAGTACTCGTGCGCCACGTAGCCGTCGTAGCCCGTTTCCACGATCGCCCGCATCACCGCAGGGTAGTAGATTTCCTGGTTCTCATCAAGCTCGTGTCGACCCGGAACGCCCGCGGTGTGAAAATGGCCGATGTGCCGGATATTCTTACGGATCGTCGCGATCAGATCGCCTTCCATGACCTGCATGTGGTAAATGTCGTACAGCATCTTGAACCGCGGCGACCCCACGCGGCGACACAGCTCAAAACCCCACGCCGACCGGTCGGCCATGTAACCGGGATGATCGACCTTACTGTTGAGCAGCTCCATGCAGATTGTCACACCGTGATCCTCGGCGATCTTGACCGCCTCGCGCAGGATGAGCAGGCAATTATCCATACCCTCCCCATCTCCGATGTCCGCCCGGTCGCCGGCCATACAGATCACGTTGGGCCAGCCGAATTCGGCCGCGGCGGCGATATTGCTCTTGAAGTCCTCCAGGAACTTGCCATGCAGTGACTTGTCGTTCAGGCCGCGCTTGATCGACCCGGCCCCGGCGACCATCGTCGCGACCAGGCCATGCTTTTTGAGCAACGGCCAATCCGACCGCCCCACAAAGTCCATGCCCGCCAGGCCCATCCGCGCCACGGTCGCGATCCTCTCTTCCGTGCTCATTCGGGCCTTGCTGAGACAGCCGGGGCAGATGGCCTGCCTGATGCGGCCTTTCTGAACGATGCGACCTTCTTGCAGCGTCGGTTGCGCCGCGATTGGCCGTCCGTTCGTCAAGGCCGAGGCGCCGACGAACGCCGCGGCGGCCAGGGCCCTGCGTCGCGTGAACGTATCCTTGGATGGAATCTCGTGATTGCGAGGATGCATGGGTCTGCCCTTTCCTGTACGGTTCTCGTGTGCACTTGTCGGTCGGCCGGGCGCGAGCGTAGCGCCGTCGGATGCCGCGGTACACGTCGGTCGGTTCGGACTCAAGCGGCTCCGATCAGACTCCTCGCCAGGTCCTCTAACCGATCCCGGGCGGGGCTCGCCGGCACGGGTCCGAGTGCGGCGACCGCCGCGTCCACGTAGGCGCGGGCCTTCGCCCAGGCGTAGTCGATACTGCCCGCATCGCGCAAACGATCAATCCACCCATGGGCATCCGATTCGCTGCGCGCTTGCTCGAAGAGGTCCCGCCCCGAGGTCCCGGGTGAGACCTTCAGAAAATGAATCCACGGCAGCGTCAGTTTGCGCTGGGCCAGATCCGTGCGCAGCGTCTTGCCCGCCCGCTGCTCGGAGCCCACCACGTCCAGCACATCGTCCCGGATCTGAAACGCCATCCCGAAACAGGAACCGTATTCCCCCAGCGCGCGGTTCACCGTCTCCCCACCGTCCGCGACATAGGCCCCCAGATAACCCGCCGACTGGAACAACGCCGCGGTCTTGCGACGGACGATCCCCAGGTACGCCTCTTCATCGATCGGCTCTCCGCCCCGGCTGAGATTCTGTCGCAATTCACCCTGGCACAATTCGGCGGCGGCCCGTCCCAGAACGCATCCGATCTCCGGGTCGGACCAGCGGACCGTGATCTCAAAGACCCGGCTGAGCACAAAATCCCCCAGCAGGACCGCCGCGGCGTTGCCATAGAGGTGATTGGCGGTCGGCCTGCCGCGCCGCTGCTCGGCGCGATCCAGCACATCATCATGCAGCAACGAGGCGGTATGGATCATCTCCACGACGGCGGCCAGTTCCGTGTGCCTGTCACTCGGCGTGCCCGCCGCCTGTCCGGCCAACAGCACCATCGCCGGGCGGAGCATCTTGCCGTTCGCCGCGGTCACGTGCCCAACCACCTCGGCCAGGGCGGGGTCTTCGGGAACCAGCGCGCCGGCGATGAAGGCCCGCACCGCGTCGAACGACGCGGCCAGCGGCGCCAGACACGCATTCCGCGTCGACGGATCGGCGTCGAGCGCGGCCGGATTGGGCTCAGGCGTGGGCATAGGCGTAGAACTTTTCACGGAGACGCTTCGTCACCGGGCCCGGAACACCGGCCCCCACCGGCCGCCCGTCCATCTCCACGACGCCAATCACCTCCGCCGCCGTGCCCGTCAAGAACAACTCATCGCAGGCGTACAGATCGAAGCGGACCAACTCGCGCTCGACGACCTCGATGCCGTCCTCGCGGGCCAGCCGGATCACGACCGCACGGGTGATGCCGTCGAGCGAGCCCGATTGCACGGGCGGCGTATACACCACCCCCTTGCGAACGATAAAAACGTTGTCGCCGGTGGCCTCGGCCACATAGCCCATGTGGTTGTACATGATCGCCTCGCTGGCCCCGGCATCGAGAGCCTCGATCTTGGCGAGAATGTTGTTCAGGTAATTGAGGCTTTTGACCTGCGGCGGCAGGGCCATCGGATGGTTCCGCACCGTGGTGGCGCTGATGACCTTCAGGCCCTTCTCGTACAATTCCTCGGAATAGAGCTGGATATTGGCCGCGATAATGAACAGCCCCCCCTGCTTGCACAGAAACGGATTCAGACCCAGGTCGCCGGCACCGCGCGTGACCACCAGCCGGATATATCCGTCCACGATATTGTTCGCGCGAACCGTCTGCTCCGTCGCGCGGCAGATGCCCTGGCGATCCATGGGCAGGGCCAACCGAATGGCGCGAGCCGAGGCGAGGAGCCGGTCGATATGGGCATCGAACTCGAAGATCTTGCCGCTGTACACGCGGATCCCCTCGAACACGCCGTCGCCGTAGAGCACCGCGCGATCGAAGATGGAGATCTTCGCTTCGCTTTCGTCCACCAGTCTGTCGTGCAGCCAGATCTTCCGACCCATCAGGTCCTCTCCACGTGTGTTGTGCCGATCTCGGCCTTGCCGGGCTCGCCCGCTACGTTGCCGCAATTACTCCGTCCACCAACCGCACCACCCGATGGGCCCGGCCGGCGATTCGCTCATCATGGGTGACCATCACGATGGTCTGTCCGTCCCGGTTCAACGCCTCCAGGGCCTCCAGGATACCACGTCCGGTCTCCGAGTCAAGGTTTCCCGTGGGTTCATCGGCCAACAGCAGGGGCGGAGCGTTCATCAGGGCCCGGGCGATGGCGACCCGTTGCCGCTCGCCGCCGGACAGTTGATAGGGCTTGTGTCGCAATCGATCGGCCAAGCCGAGCTTCCCCAGCAGCGCCCGGGCCCGCGCGGTCTGTGCCCCGCGGGTGCGAAGCCAGCCGACCACCCCCGTGGCCGCCATCGCGGGCACCAGGGTATTTTCCAGAACGGTCAACTCGTCGAGCAGGTGATAGAACTGGAACACGAAGCCCACGCTGCGGTTCCGAAAGCGGTTCAGCCGCGCTGCGCTGAACCCCTCGACGGGCCGATTCTCGAAAAAGACCTGTCCCGAATCCGGACGATCCAGGGCGCCGAGCAGGTGTAACAGCGTGCTCTTGCCGCTGCCCGATGCCCCAACCACCGCCACGAATTGCCCCGCCTCCACGGCCAGGTCCACCCCCTTGAGCACCTCGATGCGGGCGGCGCCCAGGCGATACGTCTTGAACAGTTTTCGGGCCGACAGAATCTTGCTCATGCCACCTCTCACACCTGCGCGACTTGAAGAATCTCGACCGGACGTCGGCGGGCCGCCTGCAGCGTGGGCACCAGCGCCCCGATCAGACACGCCGCCACCGCCGAGGCGGCGATCACTCCGATCACCGGCCATTCGATCTGGTCCGGAATGCGCCCGATGGCGTAGACCTGGCGGTTCCACAACTCCCAGTGGAAACGGGCGTAAAGCCACCCCTCGAACGCGTTGATCCGCGTGATGAACAGACACCCGGCCGCCGCGCCCACGCCCGCCCCGATCAGGCCCACGAGCAAGGCAAAAGCCAGAAAAACCCGGGCCACGCCCAGCGAGGACACCCCAACGCCCTTGAGAATGCCGATGTCGCGCGATTTGTGCCCGACGATCATGGTGAACACGACGAAGATAATGAACACGGTGATCACGCCGAGCATCAGGAACAGCAGGATGAGCATCGTCTGCTCCTTCTGCATCGGGGCGATGGTGCCGCGGCGGTTCGTAATCCAGTCCTCCACGCGGACCGTGTCAAACAGATGGGCCAGCGGACGGTCCCGGTGATCGGCCACGAAGGCCTCCCAGAGGCGCTGCACGGCCCGCGTGCCTTCGCGAAGGCCCACGCCCGGTTTGAACCGCAGATGAATCGCCGAAATCCGGGGCGCCTCGCCCGTGGTGCCGGCCATGCCGAACAACCGCTGAGCCCGCTCCAGCGGCAGGTAGATGATGTTACCGTCCACCTTGACCAGCCCGCTGTGGCTGTCGTCGCTGTAGACGAATGATTCGGTGAGCACCGCATCCAGATCGGCCCGGGCCAGCGCCCCTTTGGCCGTCAGCGGAAACGTACTGACAGTCAGCTCCATCGGCGGCGGATCATCGGAATGCTGATACGTGCCGTCCCGCTCGCGGGTCCACCACATGCGGTCGATGCCGATGACGCAGCCGGGCCGCTCGGGCGCATACGACGGCACGAACGCCTCGGCGGGATGGTCGCGGTGGTAATGCAGCGTCCGGCCGAAGCCCGTCGCCCGGCTGTGACGCACGGGATCGATCCCGATGATTTCCGTGCCGTAGTTCTCCTGCGACCCCGGACGGCTCAGCAGCCCATAGCCCCGCACCACCGGGCTGACCGCCTCCACGAACGGCGCGGCGGCCAAGCGATCGAGCAGGTCCTCGTAGTACGCGAAGCCCACGAGCGAATCCGTTCCGATCACGCAGTCCCCCGCGAAACGATGGTTCTTCTCGCGGAAGTTCTCCACGAGCCCGTTCATCACGGTCATGACCACCACGACGATGAACACGCACAGTCCCACCGACACCATCGCCAGCAGCGCGATGCGTCGTCGCAACAGGTAACGCCTTGGAAGAATCCATGCCAACATGCTATTCGTATCGCAGGATCCGAATGGGCTGAACCCGGGCCGCCGCCACGGCCGGGATCAGCGCCCCGGCTGCTGCGGCCAGGACCGCCGCCACCGAGACCCAGAGCACCGCCGAAGCGTTCACCTGGTTGGGAATCTGACTGAACATGTACGTACTGCTCTTCCAGAGCTTCAGCCCGAACACCACACTGATCCAGTGCTCGATCGTATTCACGTTGTGCGTGACCGCCCAGCCCAGGACCACCCCCAGGGCCGCGCCCGCCAGGCCGATCACCAACCCGAACACCACGTACAGACCCGCCACGCCCCAGGACCCCAAGCCATAACTCTTCACGATGGCGATATCCTTCTGCTTGGTCAACACAATGAGATAGAAAATGCAGAAGATCAGCAGAATGGCGCCCGCACTGACCACGCCGAAGATCAGCATAAGCATCCACATCTGCTTCTTGTATTCCACCGCCAGAGCCGCCTGATGCTCGCGGGCCGTGCGGATGACCGCCTGGGCCGCCCACGGGTCGCGGCCGGCGGCCCACTGCATCCAGAGCCGCCGGACCACCTCGCGGCCCTGCTCCTGCGAAAGGCCGTCGGCCAGGCGGACCTGAATGCTGTCGGCCACGGCCCCGCGCCCCGGATGGAGCGTTTCCGAAAGGACCTCCAGCGGCACGTACACGTAGTGACGGTCGAAATCGTCCAGCCCCGTGAACACCACGTCGGTGATGGTGAACTTCACGGTTCGGCGCTTGAATCGCACGCCGCCGGCCGTCCCCTCCAGCGGCTCGCGCTCGGCCCGGCCGGTGGTCAGCATGGCCCGGCGTCCCAGGTACTCCCGCAGCACCGCCTCGCGATCATATTCGTCGGTCTGCTCATCGGGGCTGGCCAGCAGCCCGATCCCCACGAAGCCGCCGCCCAGCGGCTCGACGTCGGGGGCGCCGAACGTCGGCTCGATCGAGGCGCTCTGGTGAAGCAGGAACTCGCCGAATCGGCTCATCCGGCACCGCCCGGCCAGGTCGATCCCCCAGATCTGGGCCGCGCGGACGTTGCCCTGGCCGATGAGCAACAGCCCCTGTGCTTCCAAAACACCACTGGCCGCATGGATGGCCGGGTCCGCCTCGAGCGTGCGCACCAGGTCGTCCACCTCCGCCACCGGCCCCCGGTAGGGCACGATCATCACGTCGCCCATGTGCTCGGCCTTGGCGGCCTCGAACGCCGCAATGAACGCCGTAAACAGACTGGCCACGCTGATGAGCAACGCGCACGACATGCCCACCGCCGCGATGCTCAACAGCACGATCTTCTTGCTGCGCAGGTAGCGCAATGCCAGGAATACGATCAGGTGCCTCATCGTCTCGCGCTCGTCTCTTGTCGGGGCAACCGGCTGCTGGCGCCGCCGGGTCAGGTCCCGCGCGCGGGCTTGAGCAGCGGAAACAGGATGACGTCCCGGATACTCGTCGCGCCGGTCAGGAGCATAATCAAGCGGTCGATGCCGATCCCCAGCCCTCCCGCCGGGGGCATGCCGTACTTCAGCGCCGTCACGAAGTCCTCATCCATCGTGGCCATCGTCTCGGTCTGGCCACGAAGCTGCCGGCGGAAGTTCTCCTCCTGCACGGCCGGATCGTTCAGCTCGGTATACGCGTTGGCCAGCTCCATCCGCCCGATGTACAGCTCAAACCGCTCGGCGTACCGTGGATCGCTCTTGCTGCGCCGCGTCAGCGGGCACAACTCCGCCGGATAATCCAACACGAACGTCGGGTCCACCAGATTCGGCTCGACCGTCTCCTCGAACACCGCGTTGACGACCACGGCGTCGTCCATGTTGGTCTCCTCGATGCCCAGCGAGCGGGCCTTGGCCCGGACCCGCGCCGCATCGTCCGGAATGCACCCGGCATACTCTTGCAGCAGGTCCGCGTAGCGGGCCCGGCGCCATGGCCGCGTGTAGTCGATCATCAAATCGCCGAAGGGCAGCTTCGGGCCGTGGCAGCAGGTCTCCACCAGCCAGCCGATCAGCGCCTCGGTGACGTCCATCATCACGTGATAGTCGGCGTACGCCTGGTACAGCTCGAGCATCGTGAATTCGGGATTGTGACGCGTGCTGAGCCCCTCGTTGCGGAAGTTGCGGTTGATCTCGAAGACCCGCTCCATGCCGCCCACCAACAGCCGCTTGAGAAACAGCTCCGGGGCGATGCGGAGGTACAGGTCGAGGTCGAGCGTGTTGTGATGCGTGATAAACGGCCGCGCCGCCGCGCCGCCGGCGATCGTCTGCATCATGGGCGTTTCGACCTCCAAAAAGCCCCGCTCGCTCAGGAATCGCCGAATGCCCTCCACGATACGGCTCCGAAGCCGAAAGCGGTGCATGACCTCCGGGTTGGCCCACAAGTCCACGTATCGTCGGCGGTACCGCAGGTCCACGTCGGCCAGACCGTGGTACTTCTCCGGCGGCGGCAAGAGGGCCTTGGCCAGCAGCGTCACCCGCTCGGTCCAGAGCGTCAGCTCCCCCGTCTTGGTGCGTCCCAGTGTGCCGTCGGCACCGATGATGTCGCCCAGGTCCAGCGCTTTGGCCAGGGCCCACTGATCGCCCAAGGCCTTCTTACTCAGACCCAGTTGCAGCGTACCCGTCGAGTCCCGCAGCGTCAGAAAGATCAGCTTGCCGATGTCCCGCAGCAAAACGATGCGGCCGGCCGCCCGGGCTGTCTGTTCGTCCTCCTCTTCCACGTACCGGGTGCGAATCGCCTCGGTTAATTCAACGTCGTCGAACCGCTCGCCGTAGGGATCGATGCCCTCGGCGCGCAACATCTCCAGCCGCTCACGTCGCTGTTGCTCCAATCGGCTGCCGCCGGTCGCCTCGTCCACGCCCATCCTCCTACCGGGCCGCCCCGGCCGGTGAGCCGGAAAGCCGCCGCTGCACGATCTTCGACCGCGTCACCACCAGAGCGGTGGCCAATTGCGGATCCGACTCCAGCGTCTCGGCCAGGGAATGGCGCACGACCGGGTCCGAGGCATTGTCGTGATCGGCCTTGACGAGCACCTCGTTCTCCCGCTGCACGTCGATCATCCGGCGCAGCTCACTGATCGTCAGGTCCACGGGCACATCCGGCGCGATCCCCCAGTCCGTGCGGCCTTCCTTCTCCATGAGGTAGCGGTTCTTGACCGGCTGGCCCGACGGCAGATGATAATACGCCATCGTCATCTTCAACTGCGAGCCGCCCCCGGTGTACTGGACCACCACCTGCACGCTGCCCTTGCCGTAGGTGCGGCTGCCCACCAGCGTCGCCCGGTTGAACATCGGGTCCTGCAACGCGCCGGCCACGATCTCCGAGGCGCTGGCGCTTTGTTCGTTAATCAGCACCACCAGCGGATAATCGGGGTGGGTGTCGCTGCGGCGGGCCCGCTTCTCATCGGGCCAGCCCCGCCCCGGCCGCGGCCGACTGGTGACGATGACCCCTTCATCCACAAACAGATCGACCACCTCGGCCGCACTGACCAGGTAGCCGCCGGAGTTGAACCGCAGATCGAGAATAAGCCCCTCCATGCCCTGGGCCTCGAGCCGGCGCAGCACACCATTCAGGTCGGGCACCGTGTTCTCCGTGAAGGTCGTCACCCGCACGTATCCGATTTTGTCTTCGGGATCCAGCATGTATTCCCAGGAGCCGTCCTCCGTCCGCCGCCAGCCCCGTAACGGCGGCACCACGATCTTGTCGCGACGGATCGTAATGTCCTCCACCTCGCCGGTCACGGCGTGCTTGACCGTCAGCGTCACGGTCGTCCCCTTGGGTCCGGTGATCTTGCTGACCGCGCAGAAGATCGTCATCTTGTCCGTGGGCTCGCCGTCCACCGCCAGGATGATGTCGTCCGCGTCCAGGCCCGACCGATACGCCGGCGTGTCCGGCAGGAGGCTCGACACCTTCAGCACGCCCGTCGCCTTGGAAATCTCCACGCCGATGCCATAGAACTCCTGCTTCATGTTCTTCTCGAAGTCCCGCACGTTCCACGGCCAGACCAGCATGGTGAACGGGTCCAGCGCCGCCAACGCGGCCTCGGCGAATTGCGCCACCACGATCTCGCGGGGCAATCCCAGGGTCACGGCGTTGAGCGCCAGCACCTCATCGAAGACCAGCAGCAACTTCTGCTTGCTCACACTGCGCGCGGAATCGCCGAGTTCGGCCTCGAACGTGTCGATGCCCGCCAGCCACCGCTCGTGAGCCTCGGGGTCGTCCACGTGAAAGGCCAGCGTGTCCCGGCTGCGGCGCAGCACCTCGCTGAGAATCCGGCACCGGGCCAGGGCCTGCCGCGCCATCGCCCCGAAGTCCGGCTCGGTGACGTACTGGAAGTCCAGCGCATCGACGGCGCGCTGAAACATGACGGGGCGGATCCCCTCGTGGCGATCCACGCTGGTGTCGCCGCAACTGTCGTCCTTCAGGGCCATCTCCACGCCGGCCTTCTCGATCAGCGCCTCGGTCCGCGCCTTGTACTCGGGGTCGTCCTCGTCCAGGGCGTTGAGCCAATAGTAACACTGGGCATAGGCATCGACCCAGCGTCCCTCGGCGTCGAGCCGATCGCCGTGACGCCGGGCCGCCTCGATGACCCGCTGCACGAACGAATCCTGGAGGATCTGGGCCGCCCCCGCCTCGTCGGCGTGCTCGCGGGCCTTGATGACGACGCCGATCACCTCGCCGAGATCGTTGACGTCCATCGGCTCGGTCCCGATCTCGGTGCGGAGCCGGTCCAGCTCGGCGAGCTCTTCCTGGAGGGTCTTATCACGAAAGGCCTGCCGCTGCTCCGCGACGCGATCCTGCGCCTCCAACAGAGCCGCGGCTTGCGCCAGTGGCCCGTCCAACGGCTCGGAGGCGTTCGCCAGGGCCTGCCGCGCCGCGTCGAAGCGGCCTTCTTCGATCATGGCGCAGACACGCGCCGCCCGCGCCGCCTGAGGATCGGACGGCACCGTTCGTTCCGCCCGTTGTTCGGCGGTCGGCGGAGCCGAAGGGCCGGTCTGGTGGTCCTCGCGCGGCTCACAGCCCGGACCGAACAGCAGCCCCGCCGCGAGGATCGCCGGGACCAACAAGCCCGCGACCGCGAAGACGCTTCGTTTGGCTTTCATTCCCATCGTACGCACGCCATCCCGCACATAAACACTGGACCGATGTCTGCCCGCCGGCCCCGGACCGAATTCCGGCCCGCCCGGGGCGACTCATCACGGGTCTCCCACGAGCGGTTTACAGGCATTCGGCCGCCTTGCCCGCACAGCCCAGGACGTGCAGCTTGTGCTTGACCATCTGGCGGATCGCCTCACGCCCCGGCCCCAGGTACTTGCGCGGGTCGAACTCGGCCGGTTTCTCGGCGAACACCTGCCGGATCTTGGCCGTCAGCGCCATCCGCAAGTCGGTGTCGATATTCACCTTGCAGATCGCCATCTTCGCGGCCTTGCTGACCGCCTCCTCCGGCACGCCCATCGCGTCGGGCATCTGGCCGCCGTACTTGTTGATCAGATCCTTGAACTCCTTGAGCACGCTGCTGGAGCCGTGCATCACCAGCGGGAACCCCGGCACCCGCTTCTGGATCGCCTCGATGACGTGGAACGCCAGCTTCGGCTCGCTCTTGAACTTATACGCCCCGTGGCTCGTCCCGATCGCCACCGCCAGCGAATCCACGCCGGTCCGCTCAATGAACTCCACCGCCTGGTCGGGATCGGTCAGGTGCGCCGCGACGTCGTCGACGCCCACCACGTCCTCTTCGATGCCGCCCAACTGGCCCAGCTCGGCCTCCACCACCACGTCGTGCTCGTGGGCGTAGTCCACGACCTGTTTGGTCAGCCGGATATTCTCCTCGAAGGGATGGTGCGAGCCGTCGATCATCACCGAGGTGAACCCGTCCTCCACGCACTGCTTGCAGATCTCGAACGTGTCACCGTGGTCCAGGTTGATCGCGATGGGGATGTCGGGATTCTCTTCGACCGCCACGTCGATGATCGCCCGCAGGTAGCTGATCGACGCATACTCCCGGGCGCCGCGGCTGATCTGCAGGATCAGCGGCGCCTTCTCCTCGGCGATCGCGGCGACGATGCCCTGCGTGATCTCCATGTTGTTCACGTTGAAGGCCCCCACGGCGTAGCCGTTCCGGTAGGCCATCTCAAACATTTTTTTCGTGTTCACCAATGCCATCGCGTTGACTCCCGTATTCGTCCCGTGTTCTCATTTCGAAAGTCCGGTTCGCGGACGCCCGCGTTCCCGGCTCCCCGTTACTCTTCCAACAGCGGCCCCGTGATGCCCACGTATTTGCGCGAGCCCAAAGCCAGCTCCTTGACCCCTTCGGGCCAGATGCTGACCATGACCGACTGCCGGTCCCGGCTCTGGTCCAGGGAGATCGTCAGTCCATAGTACAACCGATGGTACCGCCGCAGCAGCGTCAGGTCACTGCGGACGCCCTTGCCGAAATCGAAATTATACTCCTGGCTGAGCGTGGCCGTGTACCGCTCGTTCAATTGATACGTCACCGCCGCCACCAGGGCGTTCGAGCCTTGCTCATAAACCCCGTCCGCGGGCCAGTTGATGACCACGGGCTTGAGATATCGATTGCCCACGTAATAGCTCAGGTTGGGGTACACGTATCGGGCCAGCCCCATGTCGAACTGCTGGACCGTGCCGGCGCGGATATCGTAGTTCAGGTCGCTCAATACGGTCATCGTGTCGCTGATCCGCCACTCGTAGTCCACGTTCACCGAGTCGCGCACCAGGCCGTACTGCCACATATTCCGCCGCACCAGCATCGGAATCGCCGGGTCGTTCCACATGAACTTCGCCGGGCCCGCGGCGGGTTCGTCCGGATTTCGCACGAACGTCGCATCCACGTCCAGCCGCATCCAGTCCAGGCTGCGGAGCTTGTCCTTCTCACCGCGGCGGGTCTGCCAGCGCTGCGACAGCCCGACGTTCATCATGTCCCGCATGTCGCCGGCGCGATGGCCGGCGTCAAACGTCACCGCCTCGAAGTGCGGCCGAATGATGTGGCGGATGCCGTTCAGGTCCCAGAAACGGGATCGCACGAACTGGTTGGCCTTCCAGAACATCGTGGCCACCCGGATGCCGGCCTCGTTGAGCCAGAGGTCCTTCTCGGCCGGCGTCAGGCCCCCGTCCAGGGTCCGCCGGAAACCGTACTGGCCGTCCTCGTAGGCATACGTCGTGGCCACGTAGGGCACGATCTTGTACGCCTCCAGCCGCAACGGCCAATCCACCTCGTGCCGGCTCGACGCAAAGGAATAGAACTGCTCGCGGGTCGTCGTGTCCGTCGAATGCCACGGCAACCGCTCCCGCAGTCGGCTCACCTGCGTGTCGCCGTAGTACGTCAGTTGATGGTCCCAGAAGGATTGCCCTTTGACGTGAAACTCCACACCCGGCAACTCCTCCGTGGTGCGCTGGAAGTCGTTCAGCCGCCACTTGGTCAGGAAGGAAAAGCCCCAGTTATCCGTGATCCGCTTGAGGTGAACGAGCGTCTCCTGCTCCTTGCCCACGTTGAACTCGCTGGGGTACATCGCCTCCAGGAAGTGTTCATCCGACAGGTAGCTCATCTCCACCGTGGCCTGCCAATCGTGGGGCAGGTATTGGCGATGCTGCAACCGGAACCGCCCCCGGATATCCTCGTGCGGATCCCGGTTCTTGCGGGAGGTGATCCGGCCCAGGTCGTCCTCCCCCCGGTCGCCCATGATATACCCGAGCAACGTCCCGTAGTAGTCATTGCCTTCGTATTCGATCTCCGCACCCGATCCGATGCCCCGTTCGCTGTAAAAGTCCAGGGCAAACGTGCTATCCACGCCCTCCGGCTCGACGCGGCCCAGCAGCCGCGCCAGGTACCACCGCGTCTCCACGGCGAACCCGAGGTCCGAATCGTTCCCGATCCGCACGCGGCGAAGGGCCGTGTCCGGCCGCTCGAAGTTCGTGCGGATCCTTGGCCAGGCAAACACCTGGGTCTCGCCCACGCGAACCCCCACGTCGTGCAGCACGCCGTCGTAGCTGCTCTTGCGCGTGCCGCCGCGCACCCGCGCATCGACGTTGGTCCGGTCCGTCAACACGAGTCGGCCGGCGGTCAGCGACACCTGCGGCAGATAGAATTCGCTCGTCGTCAGCGTGATGTTCTCCGCCTCGAAGACCGTCTGCGACACCTGCCGCAGTTGCTCGGCCCGGATGTAGATAGGCAGCCCCCGCTGCTCATCAAACGTCCGCATCTCCGCCTGGACCGCCAGGGCCTGATTGGCCCCGAAGTCATAATAAATCTCGTCCGCCCGGATGGTCCGCCGACCCTCCGTCATCACGATATTCCCCTTCAGGTACACGGCGTCCACGTTGCCGCTGGCGAAGATGCCCGTGGAGCCGTGGTCCTCGGTCGGGCCGAAGCCCTTGCCCCCGTGAAACACCACTGCGCTATCCGCCTGAAACTCGAGGATCGCGCCGGCCTCGTCCCGCTGCTGCCACAGGTAAAACCGGCCGATCACCGTCGTCACCCGCGAGCCGTCCTCAAGGACCGTACTCTCGATCGTGGGCGCCGGTTTCCACAAATCCACGAAGTTCACCGGATATTCGTAGGTTTCGCCCGGCGCCGGCGTGGGCGCGACGGGCTCACCGGGCCCCGGCGGCTCGGAGGGTTGCACCAAATCGCTGATCCGCCAAGGCCGGGCCACCCGCGGCCCCGTCGGCGCCGGCCCCACGGGCGGCGGAAACGTCGGCACCTGGGCCGTTGCGGGAATCTCCGGCTCGCTGCGCAACGGCGCCGTCGCCGACGTCGCCTCGGCCACGAGGGGATGCGCATCCGTCTCGGCCGGCGACACCTCGCGCCGCCGCAGCGCCGTGACGAACAACTCGCCGGTCACCTCAAACGCGGCCGCCAGCGCCTCGCCCTGGTCCACCACCACCGTGTCCAGGCCGCTGGTCAATCCCGTCGGCCCCCGCTGGGCCCATACCTGTTCGCGAAGGTACACCACCACCCGGTGGCTCACCACTGTCCGTCCGCGGTGCTCGCGGCGCTGCGGCTCGATCCAGACCACGGCCCGCTGGGCCGACATGGCATTCGAGCCGATCGAGATGTTCACACCGTCCTCGAAGATGAGTGTGTGTCGCCCATGGGGACCCTCCTGGCGCGACATCGTCAGCGTCCCACCCGACACGTGAAGGTCCTGCCCCGCGAACGCCGAAATCAACTCATCCTGCCCATGGGCCATCGGCGCCCACACCGCTATCGCGGCCACGACCACTTGAATTGTGCTCCGCATCGCCATGGTCCTTCCCTGTGCAGGGCCTGCCATCCGCCATATCCGTCAGTGGAAGCCACCCCGGACCGATCCACACGCCGGGAACCGCGGATCGAGGCTCCACTGACCGGCGCAGGCCCCCCTCGCAGCCCCCGCGCCGAGACCGGTTCCAATCGGAAGCAGGATTATAGCGGGCCGGACCAACACTTCCAGCCAAAAACCCACATTCCCGGCGGTCCTGCGTGGAGAAATCCCGACCACGCCGTGGAGCATCGACGCACATCGGCGGCCGGGGGTACCGGAGATGCCTGGGAATCCAGAAGTCGTTAGCGTGGACCCAAAATAGGAGCTAACAGATCCAAAACAGGGAACTCGGAATGCTAAGGCCTGAAATCTGGAATCCGCAGGGCCCTCGCCCTCGAAACCTGGAGCATTTCCCCCCTCCGATGCCCTCCAGGGCGGCCCATTCCGCGAACCGCGCAAAATGGCCCGTCGCGGACCGGTCAGAGCTGCTCATATCGCAGGACCGCCCGATACATCCCGTTGACCCGTTTGGGATCGACCGTGATCGGGGGGTACTTCTGGTTGCGTGGCTGCAGACGGACTTGGCCATCAGGCTCGAAGTACACCCGCTTGAACGTGCTCTCGTGGGGCCCCGTCAACCGCACAAAGCAATCGTCCCCGCTGGCCACATCCGCCGCGGGCGAGAAGATGACGATGTCCCCCTCCCGGAACTTCGGCTCCATCGAATCGCCCGTGACCCGCACCGCGAAGGCGTTCGGATCGTGCAGGTCCGGGCAGCGAACGTAATCATCCGCGAAACCCACGGGGTAGCCCAGGTCATCGAAGTCCATGAAGTCGCCCGCCGAGGCCCGGTTAATGACCGGTACGAGACGGCCCGCCGTCACCGTCTCCCGCGGGGCATCGAGCCGCACATCGTCCAGCAGCCCGCTGATTTGCTCGCCGGCCGCCTTATCCTCTAGCAACTTGCGAAGCACCTGCCGAAACTTGGCGTTTTCGGCCTGAACCGCCTCATAGCTGCCCCGAATGTCCGCCGGCATCCGCTCCAGGTGGGCCATGTGCCGAAACAGGCCCGGCTCGACCCCCAAAACCTCTTCCAACCGCATCAGGCAGGTATCGCTGGGGGGGTTGCGGACCTTTCCCGTCTCCACGGTAGAGAGATACGGCTTTGAAAACGAGATCCGCCGGGCGACCTCGTCGAGCGTCAAACCCAGCTCCTCACGACGTTTGCGAATAATCTGTCCCAGGCTCATGCCCAAAGTCTATCCGAGTTTTTGCCCAACGCAAGCCCTTTTTTGGTAAACACACAACTTTTTTGAGGACTTCCCGTGTCCACGCCTCACTGGCCCGTTGCACGACCTGCAACCCTGCGGTAGAATCCGCGGGGTTACGATTCAAGACACCAACCCAGCGGGAAGGGGAACATGAATCCACAGGATCTGGAAAAATACAGCTCGGCCATCACGCTCTCGGACATGGAGGTGTTCGTGTTCCCCGAGCTGATGTACAGCCTCGTCCTGGCCAACATCATGAGTCCCCTTATCTGGCGATGGCGGGAGGAGGACTGCTTTCGGCGGCTGGCGGGCAAGAGCCCGTACAAGCGGCTCATGCGGCTCAAGCAGTACATCATGGACGAGTTCGAGTTCAACCTGGACCTGAACACCTGGGGTCTGACGCACAAGGACGTGGAGATCGCGCGGTTTTCCCCGTTCCTGTCGCCCGAGGCGATTGCCCGGTCGAACGCCCTGTTCGGCTACGAGGGGGACCAGTACTACTTCGACGTGGACATCCGGCGGCACTTCGGGCTGGATCAGTACGAGGGGGACGTGATCCCCTACTGGAAGACCGAGACGGTCGAGGCGATGGCCGCGTTTCGCCTGAAGGAAGGCTACAAAACCGGCGCCGGCGAGTGCGTGTCGCTGTCGACCCTCTACGCGGCCGCCGCGTTTGTCGTCTGCGGCATCCCGCTGGAGGACATCTTCCTGGTCCTCACGCCGCTGCATTCCCAGAACTTTATCGACATCAGCGACGGCGTGCTGACCAACAACCGGCGACTGGTCACCAAGAGCATGTGGTTCAACGGCACGGAGATCAGCAACAAGGCCCAGCGGGCCCTTCGCAACGAACAGGTCACGATCGTCGCCCATCCCACCGGCTATGTTCATTGCCTGTACGAGCAGGCCACGATCGATCCGGCCGCCTACGAGCGCTTCCGCGACAGGCTGGCGGCGTACCTCTCGGCCGACCTGGATGCGCTGATGTTCGCCAATTTCCTGCGCACCCACCAGGAGTACCATCGTTATCTCCAGTTCTGCCGCCACAGCCGTGGCCGGGCCATGTTCGTCAAGGCCGAGGTGCTCTACAAGTACGAACACGGCAGCCCCTACCGCATCGCCGACCACACCTTCGACAAACTGCTCGACGAGGTCTCCGGCGACGATTATTCCGTCAGCAAGTGCATTGATCGACTCTGCGCCGAGCAGATGATGGCCTTCATCCGGTACGAGAAAATCGACATCCACCGTGCCGAGGATCGCCGCAGGTTGGCGACCTATGTCAAGGCCTTTATCCCCGATGCCGAGGCGTTTGCGGAAAAACTCTACGCCTTCATCCATCTCGAACCGCGCCTGCCCGACTCGGACAAGCAATACCTCAAGACCCCGCCGATTCAAGTCGACCCGGAGATGGACCGGCAACAGATCATCGAAGCGATCGAGGCCCTGCGACCGCACAACCCCACGGCCGATCTGGCCTTCTACGCCTATCGCGATATGACCCGGTGCCGCTGGGAGCCGTTTATCAAGGCCGCCCTGGAGCGCAACCCGGTTTCCGTGGAGCATTTCGCGCAGCGGCCCCTGTCGCAGGTTGTCGAGGCCCTCCGTGGCATGCCCGATCAGTCCATTTATGATGGGCCTCGGCTGGCCCAGCCCGATGAGGTGGTGAACTTCGGCGCCGGCGACGGCGTGGAAAAGGCGATCACACTGGCCAACGTCATCCACGCGCGGCGGCCGCAAGCACGCCTGGACCTGGACATCGAACCCAACCAGGCCGTCGTCCGCACCGATGACGCGGCCTACGCGTTCGCATCCACCAAGGGCCTGCGTCATCGCATGCCCCTGGGACCCGGAGCGGACGAAGCATGATCCCGCCGAGGTCCTCGCGTATCGATCCCGCCGCCACGCTGGCCACGCTGGGGGCCCTGGTGTGCTGGTCCGTCGCGCCCATCTTCATCAAGCTGCTCACCGGCCCCGTCGATAGTTGGACGCAGAACCTCCTGCGTTACGGCGTGGCCTGCCTGTTCTGGCTTCCGTTCCTGGCCTGGTCGATCCGCACGGGCCGGTTCCACCGTCGGATCTGGCTGCTGGCCCTGGCGCCGGCCATACCGAACATCGTCCTGCAGGCCTTCTGGGCGGCGGCGTTCTACTATGTCGATCCGGCGTTCATGGACCTGATGGTCAAGTCCTCGGTCGTCTGGATCGCCGCCCTGTCGCTCTTTCTCTTTCCCCAGGAGCGGGCCCTGATCCGCAGCCGACGCTTCTGGGCGGGCATGGCCTTGGGCGTCACCGGCGTCGTGGGCGTGATTCTGTGCGATCCCAAGTTCCAGACCCCGCGGATCACGGTGGGGACCGCCATGGCCCTGGCCGCGTCGTTCGGATGGGCGTTATACGCCCTGAGCGTGCGCATCGCGTTGCGGCACGTCGATTCACGCGTGGGGTTTTCCGTCATCAGCCTCTACACCACCGCCGGCCTGGCCCTGTTGGCCGCCCTGTTCGGCAATGTTTCAGAGTGCGTCGGCATGCCCCTCAAAGCATGGATCTGGGTGATCGTCTCGGCCATCCTGGGCATCGCCCTCAGCCACGTCCTGTTCTATAGCGCCATCAAGCGCATCGGCGCCACGATCCCCTCCCTCGTCCTGCTGGCCACGCCCGTGTGCGTTCTGGCCCTGTCGTCGATCATCATCGGCGAGGCCTTTGCGCCGGGCCAGATCGTCTTCGGCCTGGTGCTGCTCGGTGGAGCCGCCCTGGCCATCTGGGCCCAGGAGCACCTTGGTCGACGCAGGATTTGAGATTCCTCCGGAATGCTGTTGTCCGTGCGTTAGCCAATCCCCACCGGCCGTGGTGGAACAAGCAACGGCGACGCACGAAAACGTCCCTCGCGGGCGCCCATGCCCGGAGGGACGTCGCTTGACATGTGTGGAAGTCCGCCGCTATTCGAGCGGCAGCAGAATGTACTGAATGTAATACTCCGTCTGAATCCGCAGGAGCACCCGGTCGCGCGCCTTGTCTACGACTTGGTTAAACTCCTCGACACTCTGCACTCGCTGCCGGTTCACGCTCAGGATCAGCATCCCCGGCCGAATCCCCGCCTTGTAGGCCGCGCTCTCGGGCGCCACCTCCGTGATGATCACCCCCTGACCGGGCCTGTAGCCGAATTCCCTGGCCAGTTGCGCATCCAGATCCTGCACATGGATACCGAGCCGGTTGACGGCGCCCTCGGCGTGGGCGATCTCTTCACGGCTGCCGATGGTGACCGTGATCGTGCGGCGCTTGCCGTCCCGCCAGATGAGCAGCTCCGTGGTGGCGCCCGGCGCCATCATCCCGATCATCGTGCGGAACGCGTCCCAATCGCGGACCTCCTTGCCGTCGACCTCCAGCACGATGTCATCCGGCTGCAAGCCGGCCTTCTCCGCGGGCGAGTCCGGCTGCACCGTGGCGATCAGGGCCCCGCGGTTACTCTCCAGGCCGAACTCGCGGGCCAACTCCTGCGTCAGGCCAAACCGACTGGTACCGACGCCCAGGTAGCCCCGCACGATCTTTCCCCCGCTGAGGAGCTGGTCCTTGACGAACTTGGCCATGTTGATGGGAATCGCGAACCCGATGCCCATGTAGCCGCCGCTTTGGCTGTAGATCGCGGTGTTCATTCCCACCGCCTCGCCGTTCAGGTTGAGCAGCGGACCGCCGCTGTTGCCCGGGTTGATCGCGGCATCCGTCTGGATAAAATCCTCGTAGCCGCCCTCTTCCCCCAGGATGCCCACGGCGCGGCCCTTGGCGCTGACCACGCCCACCGTCACCGTCTGGGCCAGCCGGAAGGGGTTGCCCACGGCGATCACCCACTCGCCGATCTCCAGCTTGTCCGAATCCCCCAGAGGGATCGTCGGCAGGTTCTCTCCCTCGATCTTGATGAGGGCCACGTCGCTCTTCGGATCGGCCCCGATAAGCTTGGCCTCGAACTCCCGGCCGTCGTTGAGCGTCACTAGAATCTTATCCGACTGCCCCACCACGTGGTTATTGCTGAGAATGTAGCCGTCGGAGCTGATAATAAATCCCGATCCCTGGCCCCGCTGGACCCGACGCTCCGGCGTCGGACGGCCGCGGTCCCCGAAGAACCGACGGAAGAACTCATCCTCGAACGGAGAGCCAAACCCATACGGACTGTTGACCTCCACCGTCCGCTCCACGTAAACCGACACCACCGCCGGAATCGCCTTCTTGGCAACCGCCGAAAAGGCCTTGCTCGTCTCCCGCAACGTCTGCAGCCCATCGTCGGCCCGCGCGCCGAGCGCGACCGGTCCGCACGCCATAACCATGATCAGCAGTCCCAGCAAAGTTGCCTTTGTTGCTTTCATCATCGTTCCTTCCTTTCGCTCATTGCTCCGCCATACAGATTTCGGCCGAGCCGTGTCGGCTCGGCCGCCTTGTCGAATCTCACCTCATCCCACGTGAACGGGAATCGTCTTGACGCTCTCTTCTTCGTGCGCCGCCTTGGGCAACTTGATCTTCAGAACCCCCTTGCGGAGTTTCGCCTCGGCCCGGTCCGTTTCTACTTCCGCGGGCAGACCGATAACCCGCTCGAAGGCGCCGCAGCGAATCTCCCGTCGGACGCAGTTGTCCCCGTGGGATTCGTGGTCTTCCTCGCGCCGGCCGCGGAGGATCACCCGATCCCCCTGGACGGTGACTTCGAGATCCTTCTCATCCATGCCGGCCACCTCCGCCGTCACGTAGACGTGTCTGCGATCCTCGGTGACGTTGACCCGAGGGGCGAAGTCACCCCCTATACGGTCCCACCGACTCCAGCCCCAGGGCAACACGCCGCCGAAGACGTCCTCGAACAGGTCGCCGGCCCAATGCTCCATCGCCCAGAAGGGATCCGCCGCGGGCCGAACCGCGAGGTTCCGTTTCTTCCCGAAGGGAATCAACGCCTTGAGCCTTTTCATCGCAAAACACCTCCTTTCGCTCTGTCTTCAGTGCTACGTCATTCGCAACCGATGTGTGCATTTTTTGCTGAGCCATTGGCCGCAGAAGAAAGTGGTACAAACGCCGTGCCAGAAAAAGGCCCATTGTCTGCAAGCAGTTTTTGGAACGGCACTTACGTAGACGCAGATGGAACAGGGTTCTTACACAGATCCTGCCAGTTTTGCAGAAAGGCGGCTGTAAGGCGGCGCTCAAAGTGGCGCAGATGTAAGGCGGCGCTTAAAGTGGCGCAGAGCGGCGCTAAAATGGCACAAGGGTAGGCGCAAAAAATCTCCGCTCCCAGATTGCCCATTTTCTCACGATCCGGGCAACCGGAACGGCCATGAATGCGTTTTCAATCCCCCTTTTACCGGCGATTAAACCCTTCTGGAAAAGACCGGGCGGCGATCAGCGCTCAGCCGCCCGGCCGTCCGAAAGGAACGACCTTTCTACGCTTTGACCAGCTCCGCAAGCCCCATCCCGGCGGCGTCGAACGTCGCCTTGGCCCGGCGGCTCAAGAGGCACACGGCACACAGCGCGCCCCCCGTATTGTTCCCCGCCGTCGGGGCGTTGATTCGCATGTACCGCTTGTGCGTTCGCCGAAGATCCACGTGGATCCCGAAGACCTTGTCGTCGTCCGCCGCGATCACCGCCGACAGGGCGGCGCCGTCCACCGCCTCGTAGCTGCCGCCCGGCGTATCGCATTCCTCAATGAACGGTTCCGTGGAATCGTTCCCGCTGCCTATGGCCACGTCGGTCGTCCCGACGGCCAGCAGGAACAGGGCCTCGTTCGCCTCGCTCGTATCGACATACGTGTTCCCGTCGAACGCGCCGTTGTTCTTCACCTGCGGCGGGACCAGGACCACGACCTTGCTTTCCAAAATGCTCTGCATGATTCACCTCACATTCTCAAAGGGTGGGCCGGGGACCGAGGCCCCCGACCCGCCTGACCGCAGAAGTCCATCTGCGGCCCGTCGCCTTTTTAGGACGCGGCCGTGATCAGACCGACTACGGCCCCCGGATTCGTGGTGTCGCCCACGTTGAAGACGTTCACGTCGATCCGCTCCACGGCCCGGATGCCCGTCTGATAGTTGCCGAAGTACACGTCGCGGCTGGCCTCGATGGTGAACGCCTTGCGCTCGGCCAGGTACGCGGCGACCCGCAGGTCGCCCAGCAGGGCGCAAATCTGGCTGTTGGCCTCAGTGCTCGGCATGGCCGACGTGAACACGACCGGGTAGCCGTACAGATACCGGCCCTTGCGATCCGACAGAATGTCGAACAGGTTCGCGATTCCGGCGGCCTCGGCCAGCGGGTAGACGACCGAGTAGTAGAACTTCTTGGACATAAACCACGCGGCGTCCTCATCCACGTCCTCCGGCAACAGCTCCACCACGCCCCGGAAGTCGCCGAGGGTCAACTCGCTGTAGGCGTTGCCGGTGCCGACCTTCAGACCGGCGATGTCGCCGATGGTGGCATCGACGTTTCGCAGCGCGCCGACGATCCCGGTCATGCCAAAGTAGGTCTCGGTCCCGTCGCCCGCAAAGCCAACCAGGTCTTCCTGTTTGGCCATGCTGCGGGCGGTGCTGCGGCCGACAATCTCGCCGACGCCGACCATCGCGTCCTCATCCAACTCGTTGCTGACGGCGGTCAACGCAATCCAGGTCTTGGGCGTGAGCGTGACCTGGCTGAACGTCACGTTGCCCTTGCTGGCGGCCATGCCCTCACCGGGACACTCCACCGGCAGGTCCGTCCGGAGCCTCGGGACCTTCGCCGACCCGCTGGTCATCGGGACGACCGTCGTGTTGGCCCGGAACTTGCCGTACCGGCCCAGGGCGTCGATCCACGGCAAGCGTAGCTCATCGGGCACCAGCACGCCGCCCGCCGAGGGCACCGCCTCGCCCAGGTCCCGATGCGCGTACGAATCCAGGCTCTTCTTGCCCAGGGCCGCCAGGATGATTTCGCCGAAATATTCGGCGTGCTCATCCGTCGGCCAGAACCGCCGATACGGCTGGCCGTCCGGGGCAACGCCCGTCCGGGTCGCCTCGCCGATCATCCCCAACAGCCGCCGGAGCTGTCCCTGATTGCTCTTGAGAACCTGTTCGCATTCCTTGAGGTCGCTTTCCAGGCGGCCCATCCGATCCCCGGCGGCCTTGAAGCCTGATGCTACCTTTTCCGCAAACTGCGTATCCATCATTTCATCCTTGATTACGGGTTGACCACGGAAAGAAGGGCCGGTCCGTGGTGTCCCGGCCCGATGCGGCGCTTGCATGACTCCCACGGGCCCGCTTATCGGCGACGCGTAACCGGCGCAGTGGCGGGACACCCGCCCCGGCAAGATCAGCCGCCGATACACCGTGTGTGGTGGGTCTATCCATGACCGCGCACAAGCTCCACAAAGTCGGCCGTTCCATCGGCCGACGCTATAGCCTTTTGACTCATCCCCTCCGCGTGGCCGCGCCCGACAAGCTTCGCCAGGTCGGGCGCATCCGCCAGCTCGAGCTCGTAGTCATCATCGTCGGGATCATATACGCCCTCCGGCAAAGGGGCCTGCCCCAACAGCATGTCCGCGAACAGCCGATCATCGAATGCCTTACGCTCGCCCGGAGTGAATAAATCCTTGCGCAGATCGGCCGGGCACTCCTTAAAGGATTCGTACACCTCCGCCAGGTCGGGATCGAACGGATCGACCCCGCCGCCCGAATCCCGCATCGCCGCCCGCACCTCTAAGAGGTGTTCGCGGCGCTTCCGGGCGACAAACTCCCGCTTGCGTTGCGCGGCCCGCGACAGGGCCTCCGGATTGCTCGGCACGGGCACGCAAGAGATTTCAATCAGCTCCACCTCGGTATGGTGGCGGACCCGCTTCTGTTGGCCGCCCACGTCGATCCAGCGGTCTTCCCAGGTCTTGGGAATAAATCCCACGCTAAACGCCTTCTGATAGTCGCCCTCGTACAGCGCCCGGTACTCCTGGCCCAGGGCCGTCGGGGCAAATTCGACCGTGATCAGCAGCCCGCCCTGTTTGACCTGGGCGTCGATGCACTTGGCGACGACCGGCGACCGCCCATCATCCAGCCGATGGTTGTGACAGGCCAAAATCACGGGGTTCTTCATGTACCCCGACAGACACTTTTTGAACGCCTCCGGCAGGATCACCTCCCCGTCCCGATCCATCGCCGCCGTGGAGGCCCAGGCCGTCACCCGGCCGCGTTCGCGGTCCACGTTCTTGACCTCGAAGGCGCGGACCACGTGCACGTCGCCGCCCGTTTCGGTTGTTACGCCTCGAACCAACTGCCCGAAATCGAAATCGTCCATCGTCACGACTCCGTTCGCAACGCCTCCGGCGCTGCCGTCCGCCCCACTTTTGATAACCCTGTTCATCCTAACCCGCCCAGGCCGCCGCCTCCCGCTCCTCTTGCTGGCGCACCTGCCGGTAGGCCATGGGCAACCAGTCCCGGATCGGAAGCGCCAACTGGTCCACCGCCGACAGGATCGCCGGCCCGTCGATGTACCCCCGCTCGGCAATCGCGGGCGACATGTGCAGCGCGCTGCAGATATGCCCGCACGTCCGCAGCCGCCCCGTCCGGGGCGTCTTGCAGATACGCCGAAACGTCTCCACCGCGTCCGACTTGAGCACGATCCCGCCGTACTCGTACAACGCCCGGATATCCTCGGCCGTGTACAGCCCGCCGTCGTCGTCGCCGGCCACTTCATCCAGGTTTAGAATGCTCATCAAACGGCTATTAAACTGGTCTAAACTGGCGTGCCCGTCGCGATAACCGGGGTCCTGCAACGTCTTGAGCAGGTCCGCGTTGCCCGCCAGAATCACCGGACACCGCGCCTTGATCACCAGCACCTGCCGCAGCCGGTTCAGGTCCCGCACCCGCAGGCTCGATGCTTCGTCGATCAGCACGATCACCCGCCGATCCCGCAGGCCCTTGACCAGCCGCGCCGTCACCGCCGCCAACGAACCGGCCGACGGCAGCCTCACCGCCCGCGCGATCTCCGCGAACAGACGGGTCATGGTCATGCAATCATCGTAGGCGATGTACACCGCGTTCTTGTCCGCCTCGGCGTACTGCCGCAGACAGTGACTCTTGCCGTGGCCGCCGTCCCCGATAATCACCCCGATCCGCCCCTCGGCGTCACTGAACGCCTCGGTCTGCACGATCAGGGTCCCGATCCGCCGGGCCACCGTCGTCGACACAAACGCCTCGCCCTTGTCCCGACGCTGCTTGCGGGCCTCACTGTTCATCATCCAGACCAGCTTGCCCGCCAGCTTCTCCAGGTCGCCGTCGTACCGGCCCGCCAGGAACGACGCCACCACCGAACGGCTGTACCCGATCCGTCGCCCGATCTGCGCGTGGCTCAGACCGTGGTCCGCCTTGAACCGCTTGACCGATTCGATCAGGGCGGCAAGCTCCGGAACCGACAGCTTCTCCGGCATCCGTTCGGTCACCTGTCGGGCGTCCTGTTCCAAACCACGATGGAGGTCGTCACTTGGCATTCAACGTCCAGCCTCACGGCTCCGGGAGGTCAGGCCAGGGCCCGAATTCGCGCGGCTCGGCCCTCGGCTCCAGGATGCTGCGGGCCAGGTCCTTTAATACCTGTCGCTGCTGTTCTGGTGTCGTTTCGCCCTCGGCCTCGAAGGGATGCACGATTCCCAGGGGCGGGAGCTCCGGCGGATGATTCATGGCGTAGAGCGCCTCCATATCGACTTCAAGCCCGCCGATGTCCGTGCCCTCGGCACCCGCCGCCCGCTGCGCGACCCGCTTGATCACCTGCCGCCGCTCTTCGCGCCGGGCGGCCTGGGCCTGGCCGTCTATGGGTGTGGCGACCGGTTGGACGTCCACGCTCGTTTCCTCCGGCTCCGGCCGCGTGCGGTCGGCCAGGGCCGCAATCGTCAGGTCCACAATACGGGCATGCCGCCGGCGGGCCGCCGGCCCCGCCGCCTCGCGCACGGTCCGTGTCGCCCGTGCCTTCCTGCGCATGGCTTCGCGCAGGTCTTCATCCTTGACGGCGACGCCGTACCGCACGAAGTCGGCCTGCTCGGCCACGGTCAAAAGCTCCCAGGTCTCGGCGTCGTAGACGTGGACGCGGCGGAGGTCATCAGGGTCATAACTGACGCGGACGGTCCGGCCCTGGTGGCGCATGAGCTGTGTATCGTACTGGCCGTAGTAGACGTTCCTGAACCGCACGCCGTTCTTGCCGACCTTGAGCGGCCGACTCCACACCCGCAGCAGCAGGTCCAGGCTGCGCTTGTCGGCCATGCGTTTGCTGGTCCGCGTCGCGAACACCTCGTTCGGCGTCGCGCCGTTCATGCCCTCGCCCTTGTGCGGTGTGTTGTCATACGCGGCGATCCACCGCTCCAGACGGGGCGCAAACGTCTCCAGGGTGAAGGCCTCGGCCACGGCCTCCCTGCTATTCAAGTACTCATTCAAATCCTCCGGCTTCTGGGACGCGTCCTTGCCGCAATACGTCGGGACGAACTTGCACAACTGCCGGTCCAGCGTGTCAAAGAAACGCTCGATGGACTTGCTTTTGGCGTGATACGGAATGGCAAACGACACGTCGATACTGAGCAGGTTGAACAGGCCGCTTATGCCGGCTTCATCCAGGTAGCCCTTCTTGAGCGCCCGGCGTTTTTGCTTGGTCGTGCCGGTGAACATCTCCGAGTCATAGTCCCGCCCGTTGTCGATCTTCACGCTGTCCGGCAAGCCGTGGGCCAGGACGCCGCGCCGCAGCGCCTGCAGGATCGTCCCTTGGTTTGGGGATGGGGCCAGGTAGTGGCCCATGACCTTCCGGCTGCGCATATCAATCCAGGCCGTGAGCCAGGGCCGAATCCACCGGCCCCGGTGGCGCACCGAAATGTTGAGCTGGTGGTGATCGCCCACCCAGACGGACCCCGGCGGAATGCTCTCGAAGTCCTTGAGGATATAGGGCTCGCACTTTGCCGTGTAGGCCGATGGACCTTCACGGTACAAGACGCGGGTGGGTAGCGGGATGCTCTTATCCACCCAGCGGCGGACGCAGTCATAGGGCGGGATCTGCCAGCCGTTTTTCTTGCCTTCAAGGGCGACGATGCGCCAGCAGGCCGCCAGGTCCGGCTTGTTCCCGTGCAGATACAATTCCTTGAGGCGATCCTGCGCCTCAGGGCTGAACGGGTGGCCGTGGCCTGGAGTGCCGCGCCGTTTGTCGATCAGCCCGGCGATCCCGTCGCGGTGGTAGGCCCGTATCCAGCGCTGCAACGACCGGAACGCCAGGTCGTGCGCCCGGGCGAAGTGCCGCAGTACATCGGTCCGGCCGATCCCTTCGCGGGCGGCCGCGCGGCAGAACGCCTCGGCCTCTGTGATCAGGCCGACCCGGCGCAGCGCGGCTTCGCGCTTCTTCACATTGACCGCCTTCATCGCGTCGACGTCCGCGTCGCTGGGTGTTTCGTTGACCGGGTTCTCGACCAGTCGCGGATCGGCCGACACGGGTATCCGCCAGGTGCCGTCCACCCGCCGGGCGCCGGGCATCATGCCCGCCGCACAGCGCTTGCGAACAGCCTGCGGGCTCACGCCCAGCCGGGCCGCCGCCTCCGGGGTGGACAGCATCGTGGCAGACATGGGGTTATCCCTCGCTGCGGCGCGACAACTCACGGACCGCCGCCGCAACTTCCGGGCTCAGCTCATCCGGGTCTTCGCTCAGCCCGAGCTCAACGATGTGGGCCAAGGCCTGATCGCTCAGTGCCTGCAAGCCCTTCTTCTCTCTGTCCTCTGCCATGACCTGTTCCTTTCGTTTGGGGTTTACCTTCTCGCCTTCAGGACTCCGCGCCCCGATGGATTCGGAGGGTTCCGGCTTGTTTGCCAAGCGGTGCGGTGTTACCATCCCCGCCATACGCGGGCCCCAGGCTCTCGGTGATCGTCGTCGCGGCTGCGTTGGCACTGGTGCGGTTCTCGGCACGGGCCCGCAGGTTGACCAACCGGACCGCGTCTGGGTCTGTGACCCGAACGGATTGTGCGACCTTTTTGTACGCTATAGGGCATTCCTTGCCCTCTGGTCAGCAGATTAATATCTAATCGGCAAATATGCCAGAGAAAAATGAACAATTTTTTCCCAGCAGTACAACATTCGGTCAGAGACTTCGCAAGTTTAGGAAGAACAACGGTTTGCGACAAGCCGACTTGGCGGACGTCATGGGCTTCGCCGGCACCGGCATCATCAGTAGGTTCGAGAGAGACCAAGCATTCCCCCCTGTAGAAAGGCTGGCCCTCCTTGCACGAAAGTACCCCGTCGATGTTCACTGGCTTATCACGGGAGAACGAGCTCCTGGCGCCCATGCCACCGATGCGGAATTGTACAAAGTCATCGTGCGTGCACTGCGTCTGGCCGCCGCACTGTCTCTAGAGGTGACAGAGGCCATAGAGCTAGATGAGCGTGACTTGCAAGAGTGCATGGACCGCAAGTCGAAGGGAGAACCGCCCCATCAGGACATCCCCTTTTACGACGAAGTCCTGCGTTCGCGAATGGCGTACAAGATAGAATCCCTTCGCCTTGCAAAGGAAACCGAGGAGTGGCTGAGACCGTTGTTTGAAATGCTAGAGCATCAGCGCCGACAGTCCGAAGCTGGCACTGATCAAGCCCGCACTGGAAAAAAAATCTGAAAAATCATCGGACTAGCCGACTCTGCAATCCTTGAAACAACCCCGGCGGGCCCGATTTCCGGGTCCCTATCCTTGCCGGATTCGCCAGATTCACACCGGATAAATCGCCCCGCCTTTTCCAGAGGTTCCGTTGGCGGTTCCGCAGTTCCGCAAAAAACCACCCCCTCGCCACCCCGAAATGCCTTACCCAAACCCCCATGGGGTGTTAAGAGCGTTCAATCGGGGGTCTCGTAAAACGCCCATTTAAACCCCCTCTAAAACGCGGTTTACGACGGCGTAAACCTGTCTCTTATACACATCTGACGCTGCCGACGAAGAGGATAGTGTAGATCTCGGTGGTCGCCGTATCAT
>OMKS01000273.1_pt1 | contig 48776 bp, 39 predicted proteins | sample 1674721 | NCBI WGS metagenome assembly OMKS01 (sample SAMN06264996, study PRJEB25208) | sediment metagenome | isolation source: hot spring sediment | place: USA: California | collected 2014-09-02 | reverse complement strand
TTTTCAAGCAGAAGACGGCATACGAGATCTAGTACGGTCTCGTGGGCTCGGAGATGTGTATAAGAGACAGCCTATACACACGTTCACCCCCCGGCATCAAGGAGCACCAGGGTGTTCGTGAAAAAAAACTGTGTTCATGGTACACGGGCACCAGCGTCTTCGCGACCTCCCCCCCCGGTCTATGGCAGAGGTGGCTACCTCACAGACCACTCGACAGGTTCATGGAGGACACTTGTACACCACGGGAGCATGCCTCCGAAGGTCATGGGCTGACCGGCGGGAGATCGGGTGGGTTCTGTGCCTGGTCGCGGGAGACAAGCTCTGCCCTGAAGGTCGGCAGGGCATGAGGATAGCGCTTTTGGATGAAGCTCACGAGCTTCTCGCGTACCTCGCACCGGAGTGTCCACGCATTCGACGAGTCCGATGCGCTCACCAGGGCCCTGATCTCCATGGTCCGCTCCGTGGCATTGGTGACCTGGAGCACGCAGACACGTCTGTCCCACAGCGGGGATGCCGAAACGATCCGGGTGAGTTCCTCCCTCAGGGCATCCACATCCACGCGGTAGTCCACGTAGAGGAACACCGTGCCCAGCAGGTCCGCACTCACCCTGGTCCAGTTCTGGAAGGGCTTTTCCACGAAGTGGGTGATGGGAAGAATGAGCCTGCGCTGATCCCAGATGCGCACCACCACGTAGGTGAGCGTGATCTCCTCGATCCTGCCCCACTCGTTCTCCACGATCACCACGTCGTCGATGCGGATGGGCTGGGTCCAGGCGATCTGCAGGCCGGCAAAGAGCGTGCCCAGGGTCCGCTGCGCGGCAAGTCCGATGATGATACCCGCAATGCCTGCAGAGGCAAGGATGCTGGTCCCGAACTCCTGGACGCGCTCGAATCGCATGAGGATGACGGCAACAGCCACCAGGGCGATTATGATGTTGACGAACCTGGACAGAAACTGGACCTGGGTGTGGATCTTGCGCGCCTGGAGGTTGTCGGCGACATCGAGGGAGTGCCGGGCGCGCAGGTGATCCGCGAAGACCAGGACGATGCGCATGACGAGCCAGGCAACGGAAATGATGAAGAGTGTCGCGAGGATCGTGGAGACGGGAATTCTGAGGGTGTCCGGGGCATCCATGATGGGAACCAGCGCCGAGATGGCGACCACGAGAATGATCCACCTGATGGGAGCACGCAGCCTCCTCACGATGGAGAGCTCGTTGACCGAGGGCATCTGTTTCATGACCCGGGCGAGCACCTTCATGAGGATGGCGTGCGCGATCAGCACAGCGATGATGACGGCCCCGAAAACCACGAGATGCCAGTATTGACCGGCACTATTCGAGATCAGTTCGTACACGGTAAACCTCCTTTCCTCTCGAGTGCTGCAGAGACCTCTTGTTGATACCTACCGTACCTGTACGTGTCGTACCTCTTGTTGATACCTGTCGTACCTGTACATGTCGTATCTATAACTATAGGCCCGGCAGAGAAAAATGAAAGCGGAGCGCTCAGGTGCTCTCAGGATTTCAGGCAGAAGCGTTCGTCGGCGCTGCCAGCAAACCAGCCAGAGTTTCAGGCAGATACGGGTGCCGGTGCTGCTCGCATTCTGCTCAGGGTTTCAGACAGGAGTGTTCGTCGTCGCTGCCCGCATTCCGATCAGGGTTTCAGGCAGGTGCGGGTGTCGGCGCTGCTCGAATTCCAGTCGATGAGCGAGGCGATTTCCTCCCAGCTGCCCACCTCGTGGAAGGAGTGCGGCCTCCGGTTCCAGGGCTGGGTGTAGAGAATAGGGGTGATGCCTGCATCGGCGAGCATCACGCAGGTGTCCAGCCGGTCATCGATGAAGTAGCGCACGCGGGTCCCTGAGAGGATGTCGAGCTTTTTCGAGCTGATGCCCGTTGCCGCTACCTGGATGCACTCGGGCAGGAGCCGGGGGAGGTGCTTTTCAAACCACTGCTCGATGGGTTTTGCAAAGGGGCGCGCGGTGACACAGAGCAGCGGACTCATGGACGCCATTCTCGTGAGCACGTCCACGGCTCCCCTGTTCGGCATCAGGTCGAGCTCATGGGGATAGTTGGTCAGGATGTCGATGAGCTCGAAGGCGTGTTCCCTGTCCATGTCGATCACGTTGAGGAACTCGTAGTCTGTGATGTCCTCGTAGTTGATCTCCACGTTGTAGCGTGACTTTGCAAGGCTCACGAAGAGCCTGAAGGTGTCGGCAATGACACCGTCAAAATCAAAGGCGATCTCGCTGGGTGTAATCTGCATGGACCATTCTCCCCTTCACTCTGTATCACTGCTGTGTAGCACAGACTGTCGCGCCGTGGAAGAACCTCTTCCGTCTCCCGGGAATCAGCCGGTAAACCGTTTCGCATCCCCGGGGAAACAAGCGGAAATACCAGTTGACAAAACTCGAAGATACAGGATAACCAACACACTCGACACAGGCACGTAGCTCAGGGGGAGAGCACCACCTTGACGCGGTGGGGGTCCAGGGTTCAAATCCCTGCGTGCCTACCATTTTTTTGGAGACCATATGCCCCAGATGACGATCACTGTGGATGGCAGGAACGTGTCCACAGATGGTGCTACCATTTCCGATGTCGTGAAGGATCCGCGCGTGGTTGCCGCACGCATCAACGGCTCCCTGGTGGATCTGGCGACCCCCCTTGCCGATGGGGTCCGCATCGAGACCATCAGAGAGGATACGCCCGAAGGAACCGAGATCATCAGGCATTCCACCTCCCACATCATGGCAGAGGCAGTGAAACTCCTGTTCCCGGATGCGAAACCCACCATCGGCCCGTCCACCGAAGACGGGTTCTACTACGATTTCGATCGGGATGAAACCTTCTCCACCGAGGACCTCGAGAAGATCGAGGCGAAGATGCTTGAACTCGTGAGCCAGAACCAGCCCTTCCTCCGCAGGGAAATGACCAGGGAAGAGGCCAAAGCATACTTCAAATCCCGGGGCGAACCCTACAAGGTCGAAATCATCGATGAACTCGACAATGACGTGGACACGGTGTCCCTCTACGAACAGGGGTCCTTCGTGGATCTCTGCCGGGGGCCGCACGTTCCCTCCACCGGATACCTGAAGGCATTCAAGCTGCTCTCGCTCGCCGGCGCCTACTGGAGAGGCGACGAGCGCAACAAGATGCTCCAGCGCATCTACGGCACGGCGTTCAGTTCTCCCAAGGAGCTCAAGCAGCACCTCGCGTTCCTCGAAGAGGCGCGCAGGCGCGATCACCGCAAGCTCGGCAAAGACCTGGACCTGTTCCTCACCTCCGACGATCTCGGGCCGGGGATGATCGTGTACCTGCCCAAGGGCGGTATGCTCAGGACCCTGCTGGAGGATTTCGAGAAGAAAGTGCACTTCAAGAGAGGCTACCAGATCGTCTACGGGCCGAGCATCCTTCGGGGCAAACTCTGGGAGATCTCGGGCCACATGGACAACTACAAGGACAACATGTACTTCACCGAGCTCGACGGACAGGTCTACGGCATCAAGCCCATGAACTGCCTTGCGCACATCCTGATCTACAAATCCAAGATCAGGAGCTACCGGGACTTGCCCTTGCGGTTTTTCGAGCTCGGAAACGTCACCAGGCACGAGAAGTCGGGGGTCATCCACGGGCTGATGCGCACCCGGCAGTTCACCCAGGACGATGCGCACATCTTCTGCAGGCCTGACCAGCTCATCGACGAGATCACGGCCATCATCACCATGGTGGAAGAGGTGATGGCGGTCTTCGGATTTGAATACACCATGGAGATCAGCACCAGGCCGGAGAAATCCATCGGCTCGGACCAGGACTGGGAGATGGCCACAGAGGCCCTCAAGGAAGCCCTCAATGCCAAGGGGCTGCCCTACGAGATCAACGAGGGTGACGGGGCCTTCTACGGGCCAAAGATCGACGTGAAGATCAAAGACGCCATCGGCCGGCAGTGGCAGTGTGCAACGATCCAGTGTGATTTCTCCCTGCCCGAGCGGTTCGACACCTCCTTCGTGGGGTCCGACGGGGCCAAGCACCGTCCGGTGATGCTCCACCGGGTCATCCTGGGGTCCATCGAGCGCTTCATCGGGGTGCTCATCGAGCACTATGCAGGTGCCTTCCCGGTGTGGCTCGCCCCGGTCCAGGCCGTTGTCATGAACATCACCGACGCCCAGGCCGACTATGCCGGCCAGATCGCGGATGAACTCAGAGAATCAGGGGTCCGGGTGGAACTCGATGTCAGGAACGAGAAGATCGGCTACAAGATCAGGGAGGCGCGGCTCCAGAAGGTTCCCTACATGGTTGTCGTGGGCGAGCGGGAGAAGCAGGACAGGACGATCGCGCTGCGGGACCGGGACGGCCAGCAGCAGACCATCGAGCTCGAGACGTTCATCGCCAGGATACACGAGGAACAGCCCGCGGTGTAATGCATATTGACAACGATATTTCGCTGGGTTACATAAGCGCGTAAACTTTTTAACAACGGAGGGGGTTATAGCTAAATTCGATTTTCGTACGAGCGCACGGAGCAAAGACAGGATCAGGGTAAACAATTTCATTGTCGCCGAGAGCGTCAGGGTGATCGATCCCGAGGGTGCTCAGCTGGGGATCATGACCGTGCCTGCCGCAGTCAATGCCGCGAAAAACTTCGGAATGGACCTGGTTGAGGTGTCGCCGCAGGCAACCCCTCCCGTGTGCCGCATCATGGAATACGGCAAGTTCAAGTACGAGAAGTCAAAGAGAGAGGCTCAGGCGAGGAAGAAACAGACCGTAATCGTCCTCAAGGAGATAAAATTCCGGCCAAAGACCGACGAGCATGACTACCAGTTCAAGCTCAAGCACATCATGCGGTTTTTGGAGGCGAAGAACAAGGTAAAGGTGGTCATTCGTTTCAGGGGGAGAGAGATCATCCACATGGACAAGGGGTTCGAGATTCTCAACAGGGTCCGCACGGATGTGCAGGAACTTGGAATCGTGGAGAGTGAGCCCAAGTCAGAAGGCAGGGTCTTGATCATGATGCTCGCCCCGAAGTAGGGTTTTGAGAGGACAGACATGAAAGTGAAAACCAATCGCAGTGCGGCAAAGAGGTTCTCGCGGACAGGGAGCGGGAAGATCAAGAGAAACAAGGCATACGCACGTCACCTGCTCTCGAGCAAGACGACAAAACGCAAGCGGAAACTCAGGAGATCGACCCTTGTCGACTCCGCGAACCTCGTTGGCGTGAAGAAGATGCTGCCATATCTCTAAGGGGACTACAAGACAATGCGAGTTAGACGTGGAAAGATAGGAACGAGAAAGAGGAAAAAGATCCACAAGCTCACCAAGGGCTATTACGGTGGCCGGCGCAACCTCCTGCGGGTCGCCAAGGAATCGATGAACAAGGGTCTTGCCTATGCGTACCGGGACAGACGACAGAAAAAGAGGGACTTCAGGCGCCTGTGGATTGCCAGAATCAATGCAGCGGTCAGAATGAGGGGTGCCACCTATTCACGGTTTATCCATGCCCTCAAGAACGCAGGCGTTGAGATCGACAGAAAGATCCTTGCCGACATCGCGGTGACGGATCCCAAAGGGTTCACGCACATCCTCAAGAACGTCTCGAATGCCTAGATGGAAAAACAGCTCGAAGAATTGAAGCGTTCGTTCTGCTCAGATCTCGAGCGCCTGTCCAAGCCGGAAGACCTTGAGCAGCTGAGAATCCAGTACCTGGGCCGCAAGGGGCGGCTCACCTCCATTCTTCGCCAGATGGGCCAGATCGACCCCGGAGAGCGCCCCCGCATGGGGTCCCTGTCCAATGCCCTGAAGACCTTCATGGAGGAGGAACTCTCCCGGAAGATCGAGGATCTCGGCAGAAGAGAACCTGCAGGGGAGGCCCTCGATGTGACGCTGCCCGGGAGAAACGTGCGCAGGGGAAGCATCCACATCCTCAACCAGGTGCTCTTCGAACTGCAGGAAATCTTCCTCAACCTGGGTTTCACCATTGTGTCCGGGCCCGAGGTGGAGGACGACTACCACAACTTCGAGGCGCTGAACATACCCGAGCACCATCCTGCCCGGGACATGCAGGACACCTTCTATTTCTCGCGCGATGTGCTCCTGCGGACGCACACCTCGCCGGTGCAGATCAGGGTGATGGAGACCAGCGACCTCCCGGTGAGGATCATCGCCCCGGGCAAGGTGTACCGGTGCGACTCCGACGTGAGCCACTCCCCCATGTTTCACCAGGTGGAGGGACTGTGGGTGGAGGAGGGGATCAGCTTCGCGCACCTCAAGGGGGTGCTCTACGAATTCATCCACATCCTCTTCGGTCCGGACATCCCGCTGCGGTTCCGGCCGTCCTTCTTCCCGTTCACCGAGCCCTCGGCCGAGGTCGACATGGGGTGCATCAGCTGCAAGGGCAGGGGATGCAGGGTGTGCAAGAACTCGGGCTGGCTCGAGATCCTCGGGTGCGGGATGGTGGATCCACAGGTGTACGGCTTTGTGGGTATCGACCCCGAACAGGTCACGGGCTTTGCCTTCGGCCTCGGGGTGGAGCGTGTGGCCATGCTCAAGTACGCCATCGACGACATCCGCCTTTTCTTTGACAACGACGTGCGGTTCCTGAGCCAGTTTTCCTGAAGGACAGACCATGAAGATCGGCTACAAGTGGATCAAAGACTATATCGATCTGACGTGCGACGCCCACGAGGTCGCCCGGGCCCTCACCATGAGCGGCACCGAGGTGGAGGAGATCATCCACGAGGCCGTCCCGCGCGAAGTGGTGTGTGCACGCATCACCAAGGTGTGGCAGCACCCCGATGCGGACAATCTCTTCATGTGCCTGGTGGACACGGGCTCCGAAGAACTCCAGGTGGTCTGCGGGGCGCCGAACACGAGGGAAGGACTCATGAGCGCCTTTGCCCCGGTGGGGACCGTCCTCGGCGAAGGCATGAAGGTCAAGAAGGCGAAGATCAGGGGGCAGGAATCATATGGCGTGTTGCTCTCCGAGCGGGAGCTCTCCCTCACCGACGATCACACCGGCATCATGGAACTCGGTGACGATCTCTCGTGCGGAGCGGTCCTCGTCGACGCCCTCGACCTGGAAGACTGGGTGCTCAACCTCAACGTCACGCCCAACCGGGGTGACTGCCTCTCCGTGATCGGTATCGCCCGGGAACTCAGCGCGATCTTCGACAGGGACCTTGTCCTTCCCTCCTTTACCATCAGGGAGGCAGCCGAACAGATCGAATCTGCACTCACGGTGGAGATTCTCTCCCCCGATGCGTGCCCGCGATACGCGGCACGGCTCATCAGGAACGTCTCCATCAGCAAGAGCCCGTTCTTCATGCGCAGGCGGCTCTTCCAGGCAGGCATGCGGGCGATCAACAACGTGGTGGACATCACGAACTACGTGCTCCTGGAATACGGCCAGCCCCTGCATGCCTTCGACTACTCCTTCCTCGCCGGGCAGGCGATCGTCGTGCGCACGGCCAGGGGCGGAGAGACCTTCATCACGTTAGACTCCGCCGAGAGGACCCTGGGCGAGGACGACCTCCTCATCTGCGATGCGGAGAAACCCGTGGCCCTGGCAGGGATCATGGGCGGGGAGAACTCGGAGGTTTTGGATACCACCACGAGCATCGCCCTGGAGAGCGCGTTCTTCGATCCCCTGAGCATCCGCAGGACCGCAAAGGGACTCAACATCATGTCCGAGGCGTCCTACCGCTTCGAACGGGGAATCGACCCCGCCATCCAGGTGGCGGCTGCCAACAGGGCTGCCTTCTTCATGGCCGAGTACGCAGGGGCGAGCGTGGCTCGTGGCGTCATCGACGTGAACTCTCTTAAGACGAGCCCCCCCGAGATCCCCCTGCGGCTGAACTATCTTGAGACCGTGCTCGGGATCCAGGGCGTCCGTTCCCGGGATGTGGAAGGGATCTTCACGCGTCTGGGATGCGGGGTGCGGTCCGCGGAGAACGGGTGGAGCATCACCCCGGCAGCCTTCAGACACGACCTGCAGCGCGAGATCGACCTGGTGGAGGAATTCATCCGTATCCACGGCATGGACACGGTCACCCCGGAGCTGCCCACCTTCAAACCGCTGAAGAGTTCCTCCCTGGAGCGGAACTACCGGGAACTCAGGGTGCGGCTCGCCTCCATGGGCTTCACCGAGGTGGTGACGTACTCCTTCATTTCTCAGAAGTGGGGCCGGTTTTTCCCGGAGCAGCCCCTCGAACTCATCAACCCCATCTCGGACGAACTGAAGGTGATGCGGACCTCGCTCATTCCCGGCCTTGCCGCAGCCATGGAGAAGAACAAGAATCTGCAGATGAGAGACGTTGCGCTCTTCGAGGTGGGACGGTGCTTCCTGCCCGGGGCCGGAAGCAAGCTGCCCGAAGAGCCATCGCGCATCGGCATTGCCATTTCCGGTCAGCGCGCGCAGACGCACTTCTCCGAGAAAGCCGAGCCCGTGGATTTCTATGACATCAAGGGGATTGCCGAATCCCTGATCCCGGGCATCGAACTGTCCGTTTCAGATCACCCGTGCTTCAGGCCGGGCTTCCAGGCGGATATCCTGCTCAGGGGAGCGCACATCGGCCGTATCGGGTGCCTCCACCAGGACATTCAGGCCATGCTCGACATCACCGAGGAGGTGTTCATGCTCGAGGTGGACACCGACCCCGTCCTGGAGCGACCCTGGACAGGGCTCAAGGACATGCCGAAATTTCCCCAGACGTGGAGAGACCTCTCCCTGGTCGTCGATGAACGGGTCACGTATGCCCAGATCATCCGGGCCATCGAATCGCTCGGCATCGGGGAGATCAAGCAGGTGACCCCCGTCGACCTCTACACCGGCGAGAGGCTCGAACCGGGCAGGAAAGGGATCACCATCAGGGTCACCTACCAGTCGGAGAAAAGGACGCTGGAAGACAGAACCATTACGGCGTGGCAGGATTCCATCCTCGCGACCCTGCACAAGGACCTGGGCATCGAGCTGCGCCAGTAGCGCGGTGAAGGGGTGCTCTGCCCTCGAACGTGAATTCCCCCGCTGTCCGTGACAGGATCCGTGAGCCGTACCCCCTGGTTTTGAAAAAAACGCTGAGAACGACGGACCGGCAGACCTCGCTGCGTACCGTGGAGCACCGGTGCGTCCCTCCTGAAAGACCGGTAAGATAGCGTAATAATTCAGAGACATTCCCGTATATCGCTCTTGTGTCGAGCCCTCGAACTTGGTATAGAGAGATGAAGGGCACCTCTGCACGGAGGTCCTGTTTTTATGAAATGAACTATCTACGTTGCAGGTTGCGGGGAAGGTGCATATCCACCTGTGCATCTCAAGATGAGGAAAGATGAAGCACCCACGCAAGCGGAGCCTTGCCTGATCATGGACAGACCGGAAAAACAGGGTCAATCGATCCCCCCGGTTAACGAGGTCGAGAAAAACAGGACATGACAGTTTTCAGGGAAAACGATACACAGCCTTCGCTGATCCCTTCTCTGGAGCCCATTCCAGGAGGGTTTCACCTGGAGTTGGCGCGAACCGGCGAAGATGGCTCCACGCCCCGGACACGCTTTCCCTTTGTGCTCATCAGCGAGTCCGGCCCTTTTACCAGGATAATCCAAGCCCGCATCGTGAGCGACAGCAATGCGGTCGCCAGGGAGGCGTTCCTCCTCCTCTCCCGGGATGACTATCCGAACCGGACAGGAGCGCATGCAGCGACAACGAATGCCCAGGTGGACGCGAGCTGGCAGAGGGCATGGGAACACAGGGATCCCTCGAGCGTTGTCTTCGCGTCGCAGCTCACCCCCGAAGGTGCCCTGCTCCCCCTGAAGTCCCTGTTCTACTGCAGGGAGCAGGAGATCTTTTTCCACCCCCCGTGCCCGGAGTGCGGCCTCGATCTTGCCCTGTGCACTGATGACCAACTCCTGGTATCAGAAGGGCTGGCACCCTACACCGCGTCGCTGAAGCGCTACCTCTTCTGTTCGGGCTGTGCCTCGACAAAAGGCAGCGCAGTGTTCTACGCAGCATGCCCCGGTGCCACGGAGCCGGAGCAGGTACGAGACGCTGCCGACCTGATCCGGGGCTTCGGATCCCTGACACCAGAGACCGTTGCTGCAGAAACCCTTCCCTGCATCGGGTGCGCTCACAAGAGCGAGTGCTATGATTCGGGCGAGCTTGCCCTGCGCCGGATCGTTCCCGTTGCCTTCTATCCCTTCTACCTCATGATCTGCGAGCCCGCGGATCTCAATGCCGCCGACTTCCTCGCACTCCTCTCGGGAGCATCGCCGGGCGAGCTGGAAGCCAGGCTCGAAACCAGGGGCGAGTACGGCCGCGCGCAGCTCCTGAGATCCCTGGCCGGAGATCGTACTTCCGGGGCAGGGCTGCTCTTCACAGACGATCCCCGGCGGTTTCCCGAGGTGTTGTACCTCAAGTGCTCCCTGCTGGCTCACCTGGCAGAGACGGTCTTTTCCGGGCAAACTCAGTTCCTGGAACCCGATCTCGCGCTCACCCCCGAGAGGCTCTGGGTGTGCCTGCACCACCGCACCAGCCTCCTGCCGATGTTCTGGAACGCTTCGCTGCGCCTCATTGAAATGGACGAGCTCTCCGAAGCGGCCTCACGCCTGCCGTTCGTACCGCCCTCTTATGCGATGTATGCCTTCGGGTGCCTGTGGTTCCAGGTGCTTGCCGGAAACGAACGGCTCTCGGAGCCGGAAATCACGAGGACCATCGTCGAGAGAATCAATCAGGCGACAGCCTCCGAAGAGGACACGACCACACACGACACGCCCCCGGCGGCGCCAGAGATCTTCTCCCCTGAAAACCTCTTCTGGGAACCGGGTGGAGAGGTGCTGCCACCGGAGTGGTCCGCTCTGTGGCACGAAGCACTGGGTCTCGGCTGGGCCCTGGTCGATCAGGGCATCGGACCTGACCCCACCTTTTCCAGCGATGCCTTCCAGGAGCGGATCCATGCGCTGAGATCCCGCATCAGGAACTCCCTGTTCGCTGCCCCGCAGGTCCCTGCAGAGGATGCCGGCAGCAGTGATCATGCCCTTAAGGGAATCGTGGACGATATCATCACCTCGTGGTCGGCCAAAAGGGAAGAACCGTCCCAAAGGGAGGAACCATCCCTCGGGGGAGGCACGGACAAACCCAGTTTTGAACCAGGGGTTCCCGAAAGGCAGGAGACCGTGCCCGATCAGGAGGATGAGCAGGAGACCGTGCCCGATCAGGAGGATGAGCAGGAGACCGTGATCCTCTCCTCCCATGACCTGGCAGGGGGAGAGCCGGGGCCCCCGGAGGACCTCGTGACGAGTGCGCCAGACCAGCACGAAGACGAGACCCTGAAGGGCGTGACCTTGGGTGCGGAACCCTCAGGTATGCCCAGTGGTGATCGTGAACCCTCCGGGGCGGCACCACAGGACGATCTTTCCGAGACTGTAATTCTGGAGCGGCCGGTCATGGAGAAGGTCCCTGCAGGAGAGACGGGTTTGGCGCAGCGACAAGACGATGGTTCAGATACCGCAATTGTGGAGCGCGATGACAGTGCTGTGCACACTGAGACAGGACCGGGTTCCCTCCGCGAGGAAGACGATGGTTCAGATACCGCCATTGTGGAGCGCGATGACAGTGCTGTGCACACTGAGACAGGACCGGGTTCCCTCCGCGAGGAAGACGATGGTTTAAAGACCGTCATCGTGGGGCGTGAAGACAGTGCTGTGCCGCCGGAAGAAAAACCCCTTCCGGTCCGACAGGAAGACGATGTCCCTGAAACCATGATCCTTAATGCACACCAGGAACAGACCACGCCTGAGGAAGCCCGTCCCCGGAAAGAGACACCGAAGCCCGAAGATTCCCGGGGTGAGGACTTCCTGGAAGAAACCGTGATCGTGGAGCCGAAGAAGAAACCATGAGGGATGCAATGAGGCAGGTTCCTGCAGGGAGCAGGGGAGAGCTTTTCCGGGGGTCGTTGCGTCTGAGGGGGACCCACCCACGTGCCTGAACAGGAAATCACCAGGGAAATTCTGGCAAAAATCAGGGCTCTCTATGAGAAAGATCCCGACACAGCAGCCCATGCCATCAGGGAATACCTTGAGATGCGGCTGTCGGACAGAGACCCGGCGGCACGCATCGCCGTGCTGAAGGCGGTGCGCGATGCCATCGGGATTCCTGAATCTCGCCCGCAGGCAGCACTGTCCGACGCCATCGGGGTCCCTGAAGCCCGCCCGCAGGCAGCACTGCCCGACGAGGTCATGGCCCGGTTTGTCAGGCTGCTGCTCGGTGAACGGGCGCACCAGGCGGACCTGTCCTCCGAACAGGTCATGGAGAAGCTTGCTGGATCGCTGAACACGGTCTTCGATTCCCTCAACGAGATGATCATGGTGATGAACCAGACGCTGGGAAGGGCCGGATTCGGGGAGGAGACCATCAGGGCCGTTATCGGGGGAGGCCTGGAAACAGAGGAGTCTCCCACCACCCTCACCGGATACCTCGGCCAGATCAAGCAGGCGTTTCTCGTTGCCCACCGGGCGTTCCAGAAGTCTGCACACGCAAAGGTGCAGGAGATACTTGCGGAACTGAGCCCGAACAAGATAGAATCGGACGCAGGTTCAACGCTGAAATTCGGACCGCTGCGCAAGGCTGAACTGTTCGATCTCTACACGGATGCGTATGAAAAGGTGTTCAAGTGGTTTTCTTCACCGCGATTTTCCGAGGACCTGTTGAGGGAGTTTGAGAAGAACGTCCAGAAATCGTATAGTAAAGAGGAGGTGAGATCTTGATGCGCTCAATAAAAACCATCGTGGTTCTGATCAGTGTTCTCCCGCTGTTGGTTGCCTGTGCCGCGGCAACGAGGCCTGCCTGGGAGTACGAAGAGAATGCGATCACCCTTCTGATCGAGGCAGACAACCAGCTGAACATGCGGGACGGCAAGGCCTTCACCCTGTCTCTGTGCGTATATCAGCTCAAGGACCCCAATGCCTTTCTCCAGCTTGCCTCAGATGTCGACGGTCTGTACAAGCTCCTTGACTGCGGGGTGTTCGATGCCAGTGTCGCCATGTCGAAGCGGCTGATCATTCACCCAGGGCAGAACCTCAAGGGGGTTCTGAACAGGGCGGAGGGAGCGAAATACGTCGCCGTGGTGGCGGGATACTACACCGTGGAGAAAGACAGGATCGTTCGGTTCTACAAGATTCCCGTGGCAAAGAAAGGCCTGTTCCACAAGAAAATGGTGCCGCAGCACCTCGATGTTCAGCTGAAGCTCGGTGCCCAGCAGATCATGGGTTCACCCGGGGAATGATCCCATGAGCCGACCGCTGTTCTGGCATCACGGCCTGTTTCTCCAGCCACAGCACTTCCAGCTCGAGGACCGGTACCTCTCCTCTCTCGTGCAACCCCTGTTCACGTTCCTGAGCCCGCACCTGTGGGGGGTCAGGGGTATGGAGATCCAGAAGTCCAGCCTTGCCACAGGGGTGTTCCATCTCGCGGGGGGAGAATTCATGTTTCGCGACATGACCCACGCGATCATCCCGGACAACGCGGTTGTCGAATCCCGGTCCTTCGAAGACGACTGGGTGGAGGGGGGCAAACCCCTGGGGGTCTTTCTCGGTTTGAAGCAATGGGATTCCTCCGGAGGAAATGTGACCGTGTTGTCGAATGCCCAGCCGCTTTCGGGCATCACCACGAGATTCGTGGCCCCTCAGGACTTCGAGGAAGTGAGGGACCTCCACCAGGATGGGCCCGCAGCCCAGGTCAAGCGGCTGAAGATGGCGTTGAAGATCTTGTGGGAAACCGAGCGGGACCGGTTCGGCGACTACGAGGTGATTCAAATTGCCCAGCTTGAACGCAGCGGCGAGGACATCGTGCTCTCCGAGCGGTTCATCCCGGCCTGCACGTCGCTGAGTGCCTCGCCCCTCCTGGAGCGCGTCGTCAGGGAGATCAGGGACCAGATCGCCTCGCGGGGCAACCAGCTCGAACTCTACAAGCGCGACCGGGGAATCCACACCTCGGAGTTCGGTGCCAGGGACATGGTCTACCTCCTGGCGCTGAGATCCTTGAACCGGTACATCCCGCAGATGGTCCACCTGAGCGAAGAGGGGGACGTGCATCCCTGGGCAGTGTACGGGATCCTCCGTCAGCTCATCGGGGAGCTCTCCACGTTTTCCCATGAGATCACGGTCACGGGGGGAGCGGGTGGAGAGGAGCAGGGGCTTTCCCCCTATCAGCACCAGGATCTGTGGTCGTGCTTCTCCACGGCGCAGGGGATCATCACCCGGCTCCTGGACGAGATCACTGCCGGGCCGGAGTACGTGTTTGCCCTGACCTATGACGGCACCTACTTCTCATCGGAGCTGGCACCCGCCATCTTCGAGGGAAAGAACCGGTTCTTCCTGGTCTTCGAGAGCCAGCAGGATCCCAAGGAGCTGCTCGGCTCCCTGGCATCCAGCGCCAAGCTGAGTTCTCGCGAATCGCTCGGCATCCTCATCGCGCGTGCCCTGCCGGCGCTGAAACTCTCGCACCTCGGCGTGCCGCCTCAGGAGCTGCCGAGGAAGGCAAACGCCCTCTACTTCCAGATCGATCACCATGACCAGCAGTGGGCAAATGTTCAGAAAGGAAAGAACATCGCCCTGTTCTGGGACAGCGCCCCGGAAGATCTCAAGGTCGAGCTCATGGTGGTGGGGAGGACTTGATCATGCGTCTGCTGGACAGCTTCATCGAACTGATCAGTTACGTGCTCTATTTTCGGAAGACCGTGTCCCGGCGGCAGCCACCCTTCGAGCAGGTGAAGAACGACATCCTGCGGCTGCTCGATTCCAGTCAGAATTTCATCAAGTACGGAGAGATCTCCAGCGAGGACTATGATTCAGCCAGGTTCGCCGTGTGTGCGTGGATCGACGAGATCGTCATGAACTCCGCCTGGAGCCACAGGCAGCTCTGGCAGAAGGAACTGCTCCAGAGAACCTACTACCAGACCACCAATGCCGGAGAGCTCTTTTTCGACCGTCTCAATGCCCTTGCCCTGCACCAGAAAGACGTTCGGGAGGTCTACTACCTCTGTCTCGCCATGGGATTTGCCGGCCGGTACTGTAACGAGGGAGACGAGTTCCTCCTGGAACAGCTCAAGACCTCTAACCTCAAGGTGCTCACCGGCAGCTCCTACGGAATCCCGTCCCTGGACAAGGGAGAGCTCTTCCCCGAGGCATATCCCCCCGAGGCGGTCCAGGAACAGGCAGCAGCGACGGGGCGGAGATTCTCTCCTTTCAACCTGGCGCTTGCCGTCTCACCGGTGGCGCTCTTCGGGGTGCTCTTCCTCATCTACCACTTCGTGCTGAGGAACATCAGCAAAGCCATGGTTACCCTGGTGTCGTGATGAAATCAAAACTCCTGATCATGATTGTGCTCGGCGTGTCCGCAGTCCTGCTGCTCCTGATGGTGTTCGGCCTGGTCCTGGTCATAGGGTGGCCCTGGTGGGTGGGGATCTTCCTCCTCATCGGACTGGCCGGCCTGGCTCTCGTGGGGATCTTCCTCAGGAAGCTCTGGCTCAAGAGGCGGGAGCAGTATTTCGTGAGCCAGATCGTCGAACAGGACGAGGCACACCTGAAATCGCTGCAGGATGAAGAAAAGAAGCAGATCTCCGAGCTCCAGAGCCGCTGGAAGGAGGCGGTGGATGCCCTGAAGAAGTCCCACCTGAAGAAGAAGGGTAATCCCCTGTACGTCCTGCCCTGGTACCTTGTGATCGGTGAGAGCGGCTCGGGCAAGACCACCTCCATCAAGAGCGCCCGTCTCTCGTCTCCCTTCGGGGAAATCAACAGGATATCGGGGTTTTCCGGCACCAAGAACTGCGACTGGTGGTTTTTCGAGCAGGCGATCATTCTGGATACCGCGGGGCGCTATGCCATCCCCGTCGACGAGGGAAGGGACAAGGAGGAGTGGCAGAAGTTTCTCTCGCTGCTGGTGAAGTACCGCAGGCGGGAGCCCATCAACGGACTGGTGGTCACCGTGGCTGCAGACAAGATCCTGGGATCGCCCCCCGAGGTTCTGGCCGAGGATGCCCGGAACATCAGGCGCAGGATCGATGAGCTGATGCTCGCCCTGGGGTCCAGGTTCCCGGTCTACGTCCTGGTGACCAAGTGCGATCTCATCCAGGGGATGACCCAGTTCTGCGATCAGCTCCCCGAGAATCAGCTCGAGCAGGCCATGGGCATGATCAATCATGCCGGGCAGAAGGACCCCGGGACCTTCATCCAGAACCTCCTGCTCTCGATCAGAGAAAAGCTCGGGACCATCAGGCTCCTCCAGCTTCACAAGGCCCAGACCCGGGAACTCGATCCTGCGCTGCTGCTCTTCCCCGAAGAGTTCACCCGTCTGGAAGAAGGGCTTTCAGCCTTCCTGAAAGGTGCATTCCAGGAGAATCCCTACCAGGAGAGCCCGCACCTGCGCGGTGTGTACTTCAGCAGCGGCCGCCAGGAAGGCAGCCCGTACTCGCATTTCCTGAAAACCCTGGGACTCATCGAGGAACGGGATGTCCTGCCCGGGACCAGCAGGGGGCTGTTCCTCCACGATTTCTTCGCGCGGATTCTGCCCAGGGATCGAAACATCTTCGCACCGACCCAGCGTGCCATCCAGTGGAACATCCTCACGAGAAATATCGGGCTCCTCTCCTGGCTTGCCATCGGCATCGCCCTCTGCGGGCTTTTGAGCTTTTCCTTTGTCAAGAACCTGGCCATCATGCGATCCGTTCCGCAGGACCCCCCCGTGCTCAGGAGTGAACTGGTCGTCGATGTGAGCATGCTGGAAAAATACCGCCAGGCCATCGTCAACCTCGAGGAGGCGAACAGGGGGTGGATCATTCCGCGGTTCGGGCTCAACCAGAGCAGGCAGGTCGAGGGCCGTCTCAAGGACCGGTTCTGTTCCCTGGTGGACGAGGGGATCGTCCTGTCCATGGACGCCAGTCTGGAAACAGATATCGCTGCAATGGAGGCAACGACACCTGACAGCAGGGCCGCCCCGTACATCCTTCACCTTGCCAGGAGGATCAACCTGGTACAGGGGCGCATCCGGGGGATGGGCATCGAGGAACTCAAGCAGCGGCCCCAGCCTTCATACCTGCCCTTCATCTCCCAGGCAGGGTCTGTCGCGGCACCGGAAATGGCCGAGAGCCTGGCAAACCTGTACCTCTACCGGCTCATCTGGGATCGGAACCCCCAGCGCCTGAACACGGAGCTGAACACCCTCCAGGCGTGGCTGGCAACGGTTCTGAGCAAGAAGAAGACCGATCTGAAGTGGGCCACTGTGTGGGTCAACGAGTATTCCGCGCTTCCTGCCACGACGCTGAAAGATTTCTGGGGTGGCAGCGTGCAGATCGCGGAAGAACCCGTGGTGCCCCCGGTGTTTTCCCGGCAGGGCAAGCACCACCTCGATGCCATTATCGAGGAGGTGAGGGCGTCCCTGGTTGATCCCCTCATCCTCTCGGGGCAGAACAAGGAATTCCAGCAGTGGTACCAGAGGACCTACCAGACGGTCTGGCTGGATTTTGCCACGAAATTTTCCCTGGGCACAGAACTGCTCAGGGGCAGGGATGAGTGGGGGCAGGTCGCATCCAGGATCGGGACCAGTCAGGATCCCTACCAGATGCTGCTCACCCGCCTGGACGATGAACTGGCCGTGCTCACGGAGATCGAAGGCGAGCTTCCCACCTGGATGATCCTTGTCTTCGATATCAACGAGATCGCGGAACAGGCAGCGCAGAGTGCAGCCGCAAGCGGGGTTGCATCCATCCTGACAAAGGCGACCAAAGCAGGGAGCAGGCTCAGGGATAAATTCAAGGTTGTCGAAGGGCTGGATCCGGAGGCCCAGGGCAAGGCACTGACCGCGAGAATGAATGCGGTCAAGGCCTATACCGCCTACCAGGCGGCCCTGGGAGAGGTCTCCCAGACCATCAAGTCTTCTCCGGCGGCCGTCTTCCAGGTGACCGCTGCAACCTTCCGGGAAGATCCGGCGGTTCAGACCTCCTTCTCCAAGGCAGGCACGGCCCTGAGGGACCTGAAGACATCAGGCAGGGCGCCGGCAAAGGAGAAGCTCTGGCAGCTCGTGAGCGGATCCCTTGACTTCCTCTGGGCCTATTCGTGCCAGGAGAGCGCGTGCCAGCTCCAGGATCTGTGGGTCAAGGAAGTGCTCGTTGAGGCCCAGGGCGTGACCGACTACCTGAAAGCCAATGAAATCCTGCTGGGCAAGGGCGGGTTTTCCACGAAATTCGTCCAGGGTCCTGCCGCCCCGTTCCTGAGCAGGGACCTGAGGAGGGGATACTTTGCAAAGGAAGTACTGGGCAGAAAAGTTCCCTTTGAACAGGGATTCCTCACCTACGTGACACGGGGGGAGCGGCCCGTTGCGCCGAGCTACACGGTAACGATCACCGGACTGCCGACAGACGTGAACACCGGTGCTGCCCTCAGACCTCACGCCACTCACCTGGAACTCCAGTGCACCAATGAAACTCACATGCTCACGAACCTGAACTACCCTGCCAGAAAGGTCTTTATCTGGTCGCCTACGACCTGCGGGAAAGTGATCTTCACCATCGAGGTGGGTGACCTCGTGTTGACCAAGGAGTACGAGGGTTCCCTGGGATTCGCGCGGTTTCTCACCGACTTCGAGGCAGGAAGGCGCGTGTTCACGGCCAAAGATTTCCCCGACAAGGCTGCCGCCTTGAAACGGATGGGCATCACCCAGATCAGGGTGCAGTATCGGTTCGATGGGCACAAGCCGGTTTCCAATCTCTTTACCCAGGGACCAGGCAAGGCCCCGGAGAAGATCGCCACGTGCTGGGATCAATAAAGTCAAGTCCCGCCTGGGTGTGGGGCGCGCGGGGCAAGCTTCCCGTGGCAGGCGATTACGTGTCCCTGGGAGCTGACTCGTCCCTGCTGAAGGCCTTTTCAGGCTGGGTTGAAAAGGGATTCTCAACCCTTGCGAACAAGCCCATTTCGAGCAGTTCCTGGAGGTTCTGGGCCAAGGGGACAAAGAGAGAAGACCTGGTGTGCGGCCTCCTCAGAGACAGTGCAGACAGCCTGGGTCGACCCTATCCGTTCCTCGTGCTCGGCACGGGGACGCTTCCGGGGTGGGAAGAACGGTGGGAACTCCTCCCGCAGGCGTTCCATGACCACTGGAACCGCATGGAGTACCTCAGTACACGCAGGGTTCAAAATCTCGGCGACCTGGAAGGCGATCTGAACATGCTGGGTCTGCCCGTCCTGCCTCAGTCGTCCCGGCCTTCGGCCCCTGTCTCCCTTCGGCTTCCCGAAGGGGAACGGGCATACCTTGATGAGAGACGGGCGCTCTTCATCCCCTTGAAGAGCAGCGAACACGAGGATTCTGTCGAGACCCTGGTCCAGTGGCATGCCTTTTTCAAGGCGCGGCTGGACCACCCTCCCACAACGGTGTTCATTGGGGGAAAGGTGGATGTTCCGTATCTCGTGGTGTTTCAACGGTCACTCCTGTCAGGGGATTTCAATCGATTGTGGACCGTCGAGCAATAATTCGGAAATCCCTGGTTTTATATTGTTTTTCAGTTGTTACTGTGGTTAGTTAGACCGCAGGAGTGGAAAGGTTTACCGTGCTATGGAATCGAAAGATCTGATCAAGGCAGGGAGGCTGACAGAAGCTCGCGAACAACTGGTCACAGAGGTGAAGTCTGCTCCCGGAGACACGGGGAAGCGCACCCTCCTCTTCCAGGTCTTCGCCCTGCTCGGCCAGTGGGAAAAGGCATCCAGGCACCTCGAGGCGATCGTCTCGCAGGACCCCTCCCGCCAGGAGGGGGTCATGGTCTTCCAGAACATGGTCCGCGCCGAACAGGAGCGTGACGACGTGTTCGCCATGAAAAAGATCCCCGCGTTCATGCCCGATGCGCCCCACTATTTCGAATCCCACTATGGTGCCTATGAGAAGCTCGTGGCAGGACAGCTCGAGGAAGCAGACACGCTCTTTGCCTCCATCAAGGACGAAAAACCTCTGCTCACCGGAGAGCTCAACGGTGAGCCCTTTGTCGGATTCACAGACACCGACACCCTCCTGGCCCCCTTCCTCGAGGCATTCATCCACGATCGCTACGTGTGGATTCCCTTGAGTGCCATACGGGAGCTGAGGATCACGGAACCCACGTCGCTGACCGATCTTCTCTGGATCTCCGCGGCCGTCACCACCTGGGATGGGTTGACCGCCAACTGTTTTCTCCCGGTGCTCTATCCCGGATCTTCCTCACATGAGGACGATCGCATCAGGCTCGGACGGATGACCGACTGGAAATCCCTGGGAGGCTCCTATGCCAGGGGGGTTGGCCAGCACGTGTACCAGGTCGGTGAAGAGGACCGGGCCATCCTGGAGCTGAGGGAAGTCACGTTTGCCTACACCGGCGCTCCTTCAGGGAGCTCACAATCTGAGAACGAGGACGTGCCATGATCGACATCGAATCAATTCTTGCACCGATACCCGGTGACAACCCCGCGGGTGAAGACCTTCGCTACACCGGGGTCTATGACGAGCTGAAAGAGGCCAGGCGCGCAGACGACCCCCTGGACCGGGGCGACTGGAGCCGTGACATCAAGACATCCGACTGGGTCAAGGTGATGGAAATTTCCCGCGATGCGCTCACCGGCAGGACCAAGGACCTGCAGATTGCGGTCTGGCTGGCAGAGGCGTTGACCAGGCTCAACGGGTTTGAGGGGCTCGTCACGGGACTCAAGGTTATTAACGGGTTTCTGAGCCTGTTCTGGGACCATGTCTATCCCCAGATCGAGGATGGCGACCTGGATTTCAGGGCCGGGCCCTTAGAGTTTCTCAACGAAAAATTCTGGGTTGCCATCAAGGATGTCCCGGTGACCGACCCAAGAACGAGCGCAGGGTATTCCTGGGTCAAGTGGCAGGAATCCCGCAAGGTCGGCTACGAGAAAGACACCCTGAACCAGTACGGGGATGTCGACGAAGGGAAGAAACGAAACCGCGACGAGCTCCTCGCCGAGGGGAAGCTCCCTGCTGATGAATTTGATTCCGCCGTGGCTGCATCGTCGAGGGACTTCTACGAAAAAACGGCACAGGCGCTGACCCAGTGTCTCGACGAGTTCAAGGTGCTCGACGCGCTGGTGGACGAAAAATTCGGCAAGGATGCCCCCAGGCTCGCCGAGTTGAGGGCAGCACTGGAAGACTGTGACAATCTGCTGGTCCGGATTCTGAAGGAAAAACGGCAGCTGGAACCTGACTCCAAGAAGGAACGTGAACCCGAGCAGCCCGCAGAGGCACGGGGAAAAGCCGTGGAGGAGACACAGGACGTGGAAGAGAAGAAAGAGAAGAAGGTCAGGAAAAGTCCCACGGCATCAGCCGAGGCCCCTGGCGTCACTGCTGCCGTGGCTCCGGCTCCCGTGTCCATGACCGATCAGGGGGCGCAGGAGGACGCGCTCTGGCAGGAATCCCTCGAGATCGCCGGCAATGCAGGCACGAGGGAGGCTCTGGAACGGCTCCGCAATGCTGCCGAGACAGCGCCGTCGGTCAGGCAGCAGAATCGCTACCGGCTCCTCGTGGCCAAGCTCTGTCTCGAGGTGGGGCGGCCCGATCTGGCCCGGCCGGTGGTGGAAGGGATCTACGCCCTCATCGAAGAGCTGGGTCTCGAGAAATGGGAGTCTCCCCTGTGGGTCGCCGAGGTCCTCGATGCCTACTACCAGTGCCTCACGGCAGAAGGCACCTCGGATGACGATCAGTTCAAGGCCCGTACGGAGCTCTTTCAGAAGCTCTGTATCAAGGACATTACCAAGGCAATGAGCTACAAGACGTAGCTGGTGCGATACCCACAAGAAAGCACGGTAAAGGAGGATACAGTATGGCCAAGAAAGAGAGTTTGCAGCATACTCTGGACAGGGTGCGGGCTCCTCGGGTTCAGATAACCTACGACGTGGAGATCGGTGATGCCATCGAGACCAAGGAGATCCCGTTCGTCGTGGGGGTTCTGGGTGATTTTTCGGGGAACCCTGATCAGCCCCTGCCGAAACTCAAAGACAGGAAATTCGTGGAGATCGACCGGGACAATTTCAACAAGGTCCTCGAGGGGATGAAGCCCAGGCTTGCCTACCGGGTCGACAACAAGCTCACCGACGATGACACCAAGCTTGCCGTTGAACTCAGGTTCAGGTCCATGGAAGACTTCCATCCCGAACGGGTAGCTCAGCAGGTCGAGCCCGTTCGAAAGCTGGTGGAGACACGGAAAAAACTCTCGGACCTCCTGGGCAAGCTCGACGGGAACGACAAGCTGGAGGAGCTGCTCCAGGAAGTGATCTCCAGCACGGAGTCCATCGAGAAGCTCGTAAAAGAGACCGGTGTTGAACAGACCAAAGAGAAAAAAGAATAGGTAAGGGGGTGGGCAGATGCCAGACAAGGAAGGAAAAGTTCAATCCGATGGCGCCCAGGCAACTGGCGTGGCCGAAGAGACGAGTATTCTCGACAAGATCATCGACGAAGGCCGCATGGCCCGGGACGAGACCCAGAAGGTCCGGGCAAAGGACCTCATCAGTGAATTTGTAAGCCAGATCATGGAGGGGGCCATGGTGGTCTCCAAGGATACCGAGGCCATGATCAATGCACGGATCAGCCAGATTGACAAGCTCATCTCCGATCAGCTCAACGAGGTGATGCACCACAGTGATTTCCAGAAGCTCGAGGGTTCCTGGAGGGGGCTGCACTACCTGGTGAACCAGAGCGAGACCGGGGAAGGACTGAAGATCCGGGTGATGAACATCGCCAAGAAGGATCTCCTCAAGGACATGGAAAAGGCCTCGGAATTCGACCAGTCGACGCTCTTCAAGAAGATCTATGAAGAGGAGTTCGGCATGTTCGGCGGTGCGTCCTACGGTGCGCTCGTGGGTGATTATGAATTCAGCAACCACCCCCAGGACCTCAGCCTGCTGGAAAAGATGTCACAGGTGGCTGCCGCTGCACACGCCCCGTTCATCGCCGCTGCATCTCCCAAGATGTTCAACCTCGACAGCTTCGAGGAGCTGGGAACACCCCGCGACCTGGCCAAGATCTTCTCCAGTGCGGACTACGCAAAGTGGAAGTCGTTCAGGGAGACCGAAGACTCCCGGTACGTGTCCCTGGCGCTTCCCCACGTGCTCATGCGGCTTCCCTACGGCAGGGACAATGTTCCGGTGGAGACCTTTGATTTCGAGGAAGACGTCTCGGGAACCGACAACAGCAAGTACCTCTGGGGCAACGCCGCCTATGCCCTGGGCACGCGCCTGACAGATGCCTTCGCCAAGTATCGCTGGTGTGCAGCCATCAGGGGGGTTGAGGGAGGAGGCCTGGTGCAGGGACTGCCCGTGCACACCTTCAAGACCGATGAGGGGGATGTCGCTTTAAAGTGTCCCACGGAGATCGCCATCACCGACAGGAGGGAGAAGGAACTGGCAGACCTGGGGTTCGTGCCCCTGGTCCACTGCAAGGGCACCGACTACGCGGCCTTCTTCAGCACCCAGACCGCAAACAAGCCCAAGCTCTACGATTCGGATTCAGCCAACGCCAATGCACGGCTGTCTTCCCAGCTGCAGTACATCCTGGCCACATCACGGTTTGCGCACTACCTCAAGTCCATGATGCGGGACAAGATCGGCAGCTTCATGTCGAGAAGCCAGGCAGAGGATTTCCTGAACCGGTGGGTGGCCCAGTACATACTGCTCGATGACAACGCGAGCCAGGAGGCAAAGGCGAGTCACCCCTTACGGGAGGCGAGGATCGATGTGAGCGAGATCCCGGGCAAGGCCGGTGCCTACCGGGCAGTCGCGTTTCTGAAACCCCACTATCAGCTCGACGAGCTGACGGTTTCCCTGCGGCTCGTTGCAGAGCTGCCGCCGCCTGCAAAGGGCTGATGACATGCGCCCGGGGCGTGTGGTCGTAGTGCGAAGCAGGGCACGATTACGAGAAACATGAGCTTATCCAAGAGAGAAGGAGGAGTGAGGTTATGGCATTCGATTCGTTTCTGAAGATCGAAGGAGTTCCCGGAGAGAGTACCGACGAAAAGCACAAGGACTGGATAGAGATCCTCTCCTACAGCCATGGGCTGTCGCAGCCGGGATCGGGGTCGGTGAGCAGTGGCGGGGGTCGTTCCGCCGAGCGGTGCGATCACCAGGATTTCAGCATTGTCAAGGCGCTGGACAAGTCATCGCCCAAGCTGGCCCTGTTCTGCTGCAATGGGCAGCACATCAAGGAAGTAAAGCTGGAACTCTGCCGCGCAGTCGGCGACAAACAGAAGTACATGGAGTACAAGCTCTCGGATGTCATCGTCAGCGCCGTGAGACCCGGTGGAAACTCACAGGGGGGAGAGACGCTGCCATTGGAAGAGGTCTCTTTCAATTATGGCAAGATCGACTGGACCTACACCGAGACCGATCACAAAACCGGCAAACCCAAGGGAGATGTGAAGGCCTACTGGGATCTCTCTTTAAACAAGGGAGGCTAAGACATCCCTCGTTCTCCTGGTTTTAAAAAAATCCCATCACATGGTGTCAGGAGGCAGAAGGACTGCCGGTGGAGTCCTTCCTGCCCGGCACCTGATGGTGTGCCGCCGCCGTGAGGGCAACGATGCGTGATCAGCTCTCATCAGAGGGAAATCTCCTCGCTTCGATCCTTGACCGGCTCATCGACGATGATCCGGAGGTGACCCACGAGCCGGTTCAGTACCGGATGCTCAATATCAGGCAGGTCAAGGCCTCGGTGATCAGAGATCTGGAAAACCTTCTCAACACCAGACGCCACATCGACCCGCCGCCAATAGAGTTTGCAGAGCTGAACAGGTCGGTGTTGACCTATGGCATCGAGGATTTCACGGCGCTCAACTCCCGGAGCCTTGCTGTCCAGAAGTTTCTCCGGCAGGACATCGAGCGGACCATTGCGCGGTTCGAGCCGCGGCTCAGAAATGTCAAGCTTCAGCTCGAGCCTGATAAGCAGGGACACGGCATCAGGTTCAAGATCAACGCCATGCTCGTTATTGAGCCCGAGAAGGAGCCCGTGCAGTTCGACACCTTTTTCGACCCCAACAGGGGCGAGTACGTCATCTCCAGATAGAGACACGACCATGGACGACTCCCTTCTTCGATACTACGAACGCGAACTCACCTACATCCGAGAGATGGGTGCCGAGTTCGCAAAAAAGTACCCCAAGATAGCCGGACGGCTCCTGCTGGAGGCGGACAAGAGCGAGGACCCCTTCACGGAACGCCTCATCGAGTCCTTTGCTCTCCTGTGCGGACGGATCCACCACAAGATCGATGACGACTTCCCCGAGATCACTGAGTCTCTGTTCAACATCATCTACCCGCACTACATCAGTCCCATTCCCTCCATGACCGTGCTGCGGTTCGATCCCATAAAGCAGACCATTCCACCTACAGGCTACATAATCGAAAAGGGAACCCAGCTCTATTCAAAGCCCGTGGCTGGTACGGCATGCCAGTTTACCGTGGCATACCCCACCGTACTGTGGCCCCTCGAGGTGATGGAGGCCGGAATCAGGGACCCGAAGCGGTCGATGCCGGCGGCGCAGCAGGCCATCGTGATTCAGCTCAAGACCTTCAACAATCTTCGCATCGCCCAAACAGGTCTCGACTCCCTGCGGTTCTATCTGAATGGCTCACATCAGCACATGTTCTCCCTCTACGAGGCGCTCTTCAACAACGTGACCGCCATCGAGATCGAGGTGGCGGCAAAGGGGGGAAAGACCGAGGTTGTCTCGCTGCCCCGGGATGCGTTACAGCCGGTGGGCTTCGAACCTGACGATGTGATGATCCCCGCCTCTCTCCGATCGTTTCCCGGCTACCTCACCCTGCACGAGTACTTCTGTTTTCCCGAAAAGTTCCTGTTCTTCGACCTGAAGGACTTTGGCAGGGTCAGGGACCATGCACAGGGCGACACGATGGAGATCTGGATATACCTGGACAAGCCGCTGCGGCAGGGGCTCGTCGTGAACAGCGACACCTTCTGTCTCAATGCCTCCCCTGCCGTGAACCTGTTCAGCAAGGTGGCGGAGCCCATCAGGGTGCAACGCTGGCTCACCGAGTACCGTGTCGTCCCGGACATGCGCAGACAGGAGGCATGCGAGGTCTACTACATCGATCGTGTTGTCTCGACAACGCCGGCGCAGCCCGGCACGACCATCGAGATCAGGCCGTTCTATTCCATCCGTCACCACCTGGACGATGACGATGGGCGGAGCGTGTTCTGGCACATGACCAGGCGTCCCTCGGGAAAGAAGGGCGACAGCGGAACCGATGTCTTCCTCTCGTTTGCCGACCTGAATTTCTCACACGCCGACCCGGGTGTGGAGATCCTCACCGTGCACACGGTCTGCACAAACCGTGACCTCCCCGCGCGCCTCCCCTTCGGCGATTCCGGCGGCGACTTCAGCATGGAGACGGCAGGGCCCATCTCCAAGATCACCTGTCTCGTCAAGCCCACACCCACCCGCCGGCCCGGGTTACGCGGGGCCCTGCAGTGGAGGCTCATTTCCCACCTCAGCCTGAACTACCTCTCGCTGGTGCAGGGAGGGGAGGAAGCCCTCAAGGAAATTCTCAGGCTCTACGACTTCGAGGACACACCCTCCACCCGGCAGCAGATCAGCGGTATCATCTCGATCACCTCGGAACACGTAACCCGGCGGATCGGCCGGACGTTCTGCAGGGGGATGCACGTGAGCCTGACCCTGGACGAGGACAAGTTCGTGGGAGCGGGACTGTTTCTCTTCGCCTCGGTTCTCGAACGGTTTCTGGCCCAGTACGTATCGGTCAATTCCTTTACCCAGCTCGAGGTCAAGACCCTGCAGAAAAAAGAGGTTCTTAAGAAGTGGCCGCCAAGAAACGGAAATCGAATTCTCCTGTAGACCGGCAGTCCATCAGGGACCGTCTCTTCAACGAGTTTCAGCGGTTCTCGTTCTTTCAGGCGGTTCATCTCCTGGAGACCCTGTCTCCAGAGCGGCAGGCCCTTGGGGCAGGGCTGGAACCCGGGAAAGAAACCGTGCGCTTTTCCGTGAAGCCCGGCCTTGCGTTTCCTGCAGCGGATATTCTCTCTTTGGAACAAGGAAAGGACGGGTCGCCGCCGCGCATGTCCGTGGCCTTCATGGGGCTCATCGGACCCTCCGGCGTGCTGCCGTACTGGTACAACGAGCTTGCCCTGGAGCGCATCAGGAACAAAGACACCACCCTGTGCTCCTTTCTCGATATCTTCCACCACCGTCTCATCTCGCTCTTTTACCTGGCCTGGAAGAAGCAGCGTTTCCCCGAAAACTACGCCCCTGAGGGCAAAGACCGGCTCACCGGCTACCTCCTGAGCCTGTGCGGTCTCGGCACGCCCCAGCTCTCCCACAGGATCGGTCTTTCCCCTGAATCGCTGGTCTTCTACACCGGCCTCATCTCCCGCCAGGCACCCTCGGCCTGCGCCATCGAGGCCACGGTGGCCTACCTGAGCGGGAACCCCGTTTCCGTGGAACAGTTCGTGGAGCGTACCATCGAGATCAGCCCTGAAGAACGGACACACCTGGGGGACGTTAACTCCGAGCTGGGCATTTCAACCGTGTGCGGAAGCTGCGTCCATGACTGCCAGAGCTCGTTCAGGATCCACCTGGGTCCCATGCACTACGAGGAGTTCGACCGATTTCTCCCCACCACCGGGGACCTGATCCGCCCCATCTTTTCCCTGGTGAGGTTCATGGTGGGCATGGAGTATGACTTCGACATCAGGATCAGGCTTCCCCACGAGGAGATCCCTCCCTGCGAGCTGGGAGGTGAGCGGAAGCTGCAGCTGGGGTGGACCACGTGGCTTCGGTCTCCGCACGAGGAGCTCGTGAGCGATGTCTTCCTTACCCTGCAGGAAGGCGATGTCATGCATGCACCATTGCAGTGATCTGAGTGCCAGAACGTATCCGGAAGACAAACCGGTTCTGAACATAGTGTACTGAAAGGAGCACAGAGTATGGCGGTATCAAACCTGAAATCCCTGATCGGAAAACTCAATCCAACCTGCAGGGGAGTCCTGGAATCAGCGGCGGGCCTGTGCATGTCGCAGACGCACTACGAGGTGGACATCGAACACTTCCTCCTCAAGCTCATGGATCTCTCCAACACCGATCTCGAGAAGATCATCAGGCACTTCGAGATCAACCAGGCCCACCTCATCACGGATCTGACCGGGAGCATGGAGGGGTTCAAGACAGGGAACGCGAGGACCCCGAGCCTCTCCCCCCGGATCCCGAAGATGATCCAGGATGCGTGGATGCTGGCATCCATCGACTACCAGGCATCCAGCGTCCGGTCGGGGCACATCATCGCCTCGCTCCTGAGCGACGAACAGACGGCACGGATCCTCTACGAGAGCTCCGCCCTGTTCCGGAAGATCTCGCTGGAAACCCTCAAAGAGGGCCTCCTGGACATCTGCGCGGGCTCCGCAGAAGATCGGGAAACCCCCATGGCCCAGCAGGAGGCGGGGGGCGCCCCGGGAGCGATCCCCAAGGGCGGTCCCAGGGCCCTGGATCAGTACACGGTGAACCTCACCCAGATGGCAAAAGACGGGAAGATCGACCCGGTGATCGGCAGGGACTTCGAGATCAGGCAGATGGTCGACATCCTGATTCGGCGCAGGCAGAACAACCCCATCCTCACCGGCGAGGCAGGGGTGGGCAAGACCGCCGTGGTGGAGGGCTTCGCCCTGCGGGTGGCCGAGGGCGATGTGCCGCCGATTCTGCAGAATGTCGCCATCCACACCCTTGACCTGGGCCTGCTGCAGGCCGGCGCCGGGATCAAGGGCGAGTTTGAAAATCGTCTCAAGTCGGTGATCAACGAGGTGAAAGCCTCTCCTGTCCCCATCATCCTGTTCATCGACGAGGCACACACCCTGATCGGCGCCGGCGGTGCCGCCGGGTCCGGCGATGCCGCGAACCTGCTCAAACCGGCCCTTGCCAGGGGAGAGCTCAGGACGATTGCCGCCACCACCTGGGCCGAGTACAAGAAATACTTCGAGAAGGATGCGGCCATGGCCCGGAGGTTCCAGGTCATCAAGGTGGAAGAGCCCGAAGAGGACAAGGCCTATGTCATGATGCGCGCCATCGCCCCGTTCCTCGAGAACCACCACAAGGTCATGATCACCGACCAGGCCCTCGTGGACACCGTGAAACTCTCCCACCGCTACATCTCAGGCAGGCAGCTCCCCGACAAGGCGGTGAGCGTCCTCGACACCGCCTGTGCACGGGTGGCAATCGGACTCACCACCAGTCCCCCCGAGGTGGAGGATGCGATCCGCACCATCGCCCACATCGAGCGCGAGATCAAGTCCCTGGAAAAGGAAGGGCTCCTGGGGCACGAGCATCCAGAGCGGATCAAGGCCCTCCAGAAGCAGAAGAAAGAGACCACGTCCCGTCTGGATGCGCTGAACAAACAGTGGGAAAAGGAGATGGACCTGGCAAAGCGCATCATCGAGAACCGTGAGCAGATCAACACCCTCTTTGCTTCCGAGCCGGGGAGCAAGGAGATCGCAAAGAAGCAGAAGGAGCTCAAGAAGCTGGAAAAGGATCTGGCGGCACTCCAGGGGGACAGCCCGCTGATCCAGATCGCCGTGGACAGCCAGACCGTCTCCGAGGTGATCTCGGGGTGGACCGGGATCCCCACGGGCCGCATGCAGGCTGACGAGATCGACACCGTGCTGAGGATGCACGAGCTGCTGGGCGAGCGCATCATCGGCCAGGATCACGCCCTGGCCGCCATCGCGCAGATGATCCAGACCTCGCACGCAGGGATCGAAGACCCCTCGAAGCCCACCGCGGTCTTCATGTTCGTGGGCCCGAGCGGGGTTGGCAAGACCGAGACGGCGCTTGCCCTGTCCGAACTCCTCTACGGCGGCGAGCAGAACGTGATCACCATCAACATGTCGGAGTACCAGGAGGCCCACACGGTCTCCAGCCTCAAGGGGTCGCCGCCGGGCTACGTGGGATACGGGGAGGGGGGCGTGCTCACCGAGGCGGTACGCAGGAGACCCTACAGCGTGGTGCTCCTCGACGAGGTGGAAAAGGCCCACCCCGATGTGATGGAGCTCTTTTACCAGGTGTTCGACAAGGGGAACATGGAAGACGGGGAAGGGCGCCGGATAGATTTCAAGAACACGCTCATCATCCTCACCTCCAACCTGGGCACGGACCTCATCATGAAGTCCTGCGCCGACGAGGAGACCATGCCCGACCATGTGGGCCTCGGGGAGATGGTCAGGCCGGAGCTGCTCAAGCACTTCAAGCCCGCCTTCCTTGGCCGCATGAAGATCGTGCCCTACTTCCCCATCACCGATACAAACATGCGTCACATCATCAGGCTCAAGCTGGGCCGCATTGTCAAGCGCATGCACGAGAACCGGAACATCACCATGACCTACGACGAGCAGATCGTGGATGCAATCGCAAAGCGCTGCACCGAGGTGGAGAGCGGCGCCCGCAACGTGGACCACATCCTCACCAACACGCTGCTTCCCGACATGTCGAGGGAAATCCTCAGCCGCATGGCCAGGGGGGAGGAGCTCAAGACCGTGAAGGTGGACCTGGACGGGACCGGGTTCCGCTTTGACATACGCTGAAAAGGAGGAAACTATGCCCAGGTCATCTTTGGGTCACGGGACCATGTGGCTGTTCAGCCATCCCGGCAATTCGAACCTCATCATCACCGCCCACGGCGGGAAACCCGATCCCGACGAAAAGATCACGTGGCCTCCGAAAGATGCGGGTGCTCCGGTCATCTGGTTCTGCTCCCGGCACGGGAAGAGCACCTCAACCCAGGTGGAGGACATCCTCAAGGTGCTCTCGGGGAGCAAGACCGTCCTCGATCTGATCAGGGCCATGGGATTCCATCCCCTGCTCCAGAAGGAGGTGTTCAACTACCATCTTCAGAAATATGCAGGCAGCGGCTCGGACGATTACGAGACCTACAAGGATTACGAGGGTTGGATCAAACACAGCGGGTGTGACATCCTTTCCCCGCGGAACAGGTGGTTCTCCTCCGAAATCAGGCTCTCCACCATCTTCGATCAGAAAACCATCAGAACCAGGGGATACAAGAACGTCTACTGCAGCTTCTGCAGGTCCTGAAGAATGGTGATAAAGGAGGAAAGGGACCGGCAATGAAGAAACCCATCTCGGAACATTCCATCGGGGTGGAGCTGGTTTCATCCATGGGTGAGACCACGGTCCGTCCGGAAAGGGACACCCCGTTTAAAATCTGCGTCCTGGGCGATTTCAGCGGCCGTACCAGCCGTGGAGTCATGGAGCCTGCAGGGAATCGCAGGGTCGTGTCCGTGGACCGAGACAACATCGACGACGTGCTCGAGGGGATGAACGTGAGGCTGAACCTGGAGGCCGCCGGCACGAGTGTCACCATAGAGTTTTCCTGCCTGGAGGATTTCCACCCGGATGCCCTCTTCACCAGTCCCGGTCTCTTCGCTGAGCTCAGGGACATCAGGGACAAGCTCCTTGATTCGAGGACCTACAATGCGGCCCGTGCACAGCTTCAGGGACTCATCGACGACCCTGCTGTGCGGCCTGCAGCCAAAAAGCAGCAGGATACGCCATCCCGGAAGGACGGAGATAATCTCCTCGATGAGATCATCGGTGAGGCTGCCGAGAGCCCAACTCCACGGGAGGGCTCTACATCGCTCCCTGACATGGATGCCTTTCTCAGGGCCATCGTGAAACCCCACCTCATCCCCGGGGAAGACCCGGAACAGGCCCGGCTGACAGCCCTTCTGGACGCGGCGATCTCCGGGTTCATGGCCGAGGTCATGCACCAGCCAGCGTTCCAGGCCCTGGAATCTTCGTGGCGCGGGCTGCAGTTCCTCTGCTCCCGGATCGAGACGGACGAGACTCTGCAGGTCTTCCTCCTGGACATCACTGCAGACGAGCTCGCCAAGGATCTCTCGACCCACGACAACCCGAGCCGCAGCGCCGTGTACCGCCTCCTCGCCGACGAGGTAACGGATTCCCCGTGGTCGCTTATCATCGGGAACTACACCTTTGCCCACGGCGATGCAGCAACCCTGGGGCGCATGGCCAGGGTGGCATACGCCGCGGGTGCCCCGTTCATCGCTCATGCGGACCCTGTCCTGGTGGGGTGCCGTGACCTGGGTGGCAGTCCGGATCCTGCCACCTGGAGTGCGTTTCCGGACCGGGAGAGCCTGGCCGCATGGACCGAACTCAGGCACCAGGCGGAGGCCGTCTTTCTCGGCCTCGCCATGCCGCGGTTTCTCCTGCGTCTGCCCTACGGACCGGACACCGAACCCATCGAGGGCTTCGATTTCGAGGAGATGGCAGGGGATCCCGTCCACGAACACTATCTGTGGGGGAATCCCGCTTTTGCCTGCGCGTATCTCCTGGCAGAGGCATTCACCCGTTCCGGGTGGGACATGAGGCCCGGCGAGGTCAACGATGTCGAGAGCCTGCCCCTGCACGTGTTTCCGGAGCAGGGTGAATCACGGGTGAAACCCTGTGCCGAGATCCTCCTCACCGACGAGGCCGCCGATATCATCATGGACGCAGGCATCATGACGCTGGCAACCCTGAAGAACACGGACACCGCCCGGCTTGTCCGCTTCCAGTCCCTTGCAGAGCCGCTCTCGGGCCTGGCCGGGAGATGGGTGCCGGCATGACGGAGGGAGGAGATGCATTGAGAAGGTGCCACAGATCGTACTCATCGATCCCCGGAGCGTTCCGGCCGGCCGGGAATTTATCGCCCGGGCATAATGTGCCCCTCCTCTTCAGGGGTACCCGAGCCCGACACAAGGTTTCTGTGCCGGGCATCAAGGAGTAGTGCCATGAGATTCACACAGGAAAACCGTCTCCTCACCATCGACACCCCCCTTGGCGATGACGTGTTCATCCTCACAGGATTTACCGGGACCGAAGGGGTGTCCATGCCCTTCAGTTTCGAACTGGACCTGGTATCCCTGGATGACGCCATCGATTTCAGTGAGATCGTCGGCAAGGAGGTGACCATTTCGCTCGCCCTGTCCGATGACGAGGTGAGGTTTTTCAACGGCATCATATCGAGGTTTTCCCAGGAGGGACAGGGGGCGGACGAGCAGGGACAGAGCTACACGCGGTACACCGCCACGCTGGTGCCATGGACCTGGTACCTGACCAGGACGGTCAACTCGCGAATCTTTCAGAACCTCTCTGTACCCAAGATCGTCGAGAAGATCTTCCAGGACAAAGAGTTCAACGATTTTCAGATGCGCCTCACGGGAGACTATACACCGTGGGAGTACTGCGTGCAGTACCACGAGACCGACTTCCAGTTCATCTCCAGGCTCATGGAGCAGGAGGGAATCTTCTACTTCTACGAGCACGAGGACGGAAAGCACACGATGATCCTCGCCGATTCGCCGCAGGAGCACAACCCGTGCCCGCACCAGGATGAGGTCCACTGCCAGCTCTCCGACGGCGCCGTCGTCGAGAGCGAGGAGATGATCCAGTCGCTGGGCTGGACGCAGGAGATACGCTTCGGCACGTACACGGTCAAGGACTACAACTTCCTCACCCCGACCACCAACCTCCAGGTGGATGTGCCCACCCAGATCAAGCTGGGAAAAGGTGATCGCGAACTCTACGACTATCCGGGCGAATACGAGACTCGCAGCGAAGGTGAACAGTATGCCAACATCCGCATGCAGGCCGAGGAGGCCCAGATAACGACGTTGAGCGGCACGAGCAACTGCCGCTCCCTGGCCAGCGGGTTCCTGTTCACCCTGAAGGACTACTACCGCGATGACATGAACAACAAGCCCTACGTGCTCACCTCTGTCCAGCACAGCGTAACCGAGCCTGCGGGACTCTCGAATGACACGACGGGCACGTACACGAACAGCTTTACCTGCATTCCCCACGACATCCCCTTCCGGCCGCCGCTCGCAACGCCCAAACCCGCCATTGTGGGTGTGCAGACCGCCATTGTGACAGGGCCTGAGGGTGAAGAGATCTACACCGACGAGCACGGCAGGGTGAAGGTGCAGTTCCACTGGGACCGCGAGGGACTCATGGACGATGAGACCTCCTGCTGGATACGTGTGGCCCAGGCCTGGGCCGGCCAGGGCTGGGGAGCGGTGTGGATTCCCCGGATCGGCCACGAGGTGGTGGTGAGCTTCATCGAAGGGGACCCGGACCGCCCGCTGATCACGGGCAGTGTCTACCATGGATCCAACATGCCTCCCTACAAGCTCCCCGATGAAAAGACCAAGAGCACCATCAAGTCATGCAGCTCGATCGGTGGCGACGGCTTCAACGAGATACGCTTCGAAGACAAGAAAGGTGAGGAGCAGGTCTTCATCCACGCGGAGAAGAACCTGGACCTGCGGGTCAAGAGCGACCGGTTCGAGACCACGGGCCATGACCGTCACCTGGTGGTGGAAAACGACAAGAAAGAGCATGTCAAGAACAATGCCCATACGATCGTGGACAACGACCACGTTACCAAGGTCGGGAAAGATCGCCACCTGGATGTCGCCGGCAAGGAAGCCAAACAGGTTGCGCAGAGCCTTTCGCTCACGGTGAGCGGCGACGTGATCGAGGTGTTCAAGGCCAACCATTCGGAACAGACAAGCGGGGATTACTATCTGAAGGCACAGAACATCGTCATCGAGGGGCTGCAGAACATCACGCTCAGTGTGGGAGGATCATACATTGCCATCGAAGCCGGTTCTATCGAGATCAGTACTGTTGGAGAGATCAAGGTGGAAGGGACCACCGTGGGCATCTCGGGAAGCGCCATGACTGAAATAAAAGGGAGTATGGTGCAGATTAACTAGGGTCCATACCAGGATGATGACTTCATAAAACGGGTGAACACATGCCGAAAAAAAGTGGAACGGCTGGTCAGGCAGTAAAGCCGGCAGCACCGGACGAAGCAATGGATGCGGCTGTGGAGCGTGCGGGAACGGCCTTCCAGTCAGTGGCGCAGGAGGCGAAACCCCACCGACCGCCAAAAGACGAAGAAGAAGCTCAGCAGCAGGGGAAGACAGGCTGGATCGAAATAGAACTGGTCGGGGAGGATGACAAACCGATTCCTGGCGAGAAGTACAGGATCACGCTGCCCGATGGCTGTCTGGCCCAGGGTACCCTCGATGAAAAGGGGTTTGCCCGTGTCGAGGGATTCGAGCCCGGGACATGCACGGTTTCGTTTCCCGATATTGATCAGGATGCCTGGGAAAAGATATAGGAGAACACATGCCTAAAGAGTATACGGTTCGTCAGGGCGATTGTCTGAACAGCATCAGCGAGAAGCACGGTCTGTTCTGGCAGACACTCTGGGACGACCCCGGAAACAAGGCACTGAAGGACCGCCGGAAAGACCCGAACGTGCTGCAGCCTGGGGACATTCTGACCATTCCAGACAAACGCGAAAAAAACGAAGACTGTTCAAGTGATTCAAAACATCGCTTTCGGAAAAAAGGTGTCCCTGCAAAAATGAAGGTTCAGCTCGTGATTGAAGACGAGCCCATCAAGAATCAACCGTATTCCATGATGATCGATGACCAGTTCTGGTCGGAGGGGACCACGGACGGAGACGGCTACCTCGAGACCGCCGTACCGCCGCAGGTGAAGACAGGAAAAATTATTGTAGGACCACCTGATAACCGGATCAGCTTCAGCGTAGACTTCGGTACGCTGGATCCCCTGGATACAGAAGACGGTGCGTTACAACGGTTACGCAATATGGGCTACGAAGTGGGAGAAGACCCTCGAGGCGCTCTTGAATCCTTTCAGGAAAAAGAAGACCTGACCGTTACCGGGGAACTGAACCAGGCCACACGTGATCGTATCAAGGAGGTCTTCGGGCAATGAGCTTTGCAAACGCCAGGAATTTCTTTGTCGCACGTCTGAACAACGAGGCGCCAAATCACAACCAGCTGGTGGGTCGTACGGTCCAGGTCTTTCTGCAGACAGTGCCCGGGTTGCCCGGGACAGCCAACGTGGGCATCGAGAAGCTGGACTACAAGGTGTTCTGGGGCGACGAAGAAAAGCAGAGCGGAAAAACGAGTAATCGGAAAGACGGGAAGATCAACGTCATGGTCTCGCCCCAGGCAGGAACGCAGACCATACTGGAAGTGATGGGTACGCGCTACGAGATTGTCCGCCTGCAGAATCTGGCGCGGAACAACACCATTCGCGGGATGCAGCAGCGCCTGACCCTGCTGGGATACTACTATGGGCCCCTGGTGGCCGATGAGACCGAAATCAACCTCCAGACTCACCAGAAAGACCTGTATGTGAATCCAAACAAGGAGACCGAACAGGCCATTCTCGATTTTCAGGCAGACCACGATCTCTTTCCCGATGCGATGTACGGACCCAAGACGAGCAAGGCCGTGGAAGACCAGCTCAGGAAGATCGGGAGTGTCGGTGTGGCCAGCCCGGGGAAAACCTCTGATTACGAACGCCGCAAGGGCGCCATCGGGGGGCACACCAAGCTCAAGAAACTCGTGCACAAGAGCCTACGGATCGTGCCGGTCCGGTTTGCCCGGGCCCCCGATGCAAACAATGCCGATGCCGATGACGGACCGATCGATGCCCATGCCCCCGATCCCGATGACCGCGGGTTCAAGAAATGCATTCAGACCTCGTACGGCGCAGCCGTGCTGCCGGTGGGGTTTGATCCGGACCTGCCGACCCAGGCTGAAACCCGGGTGCGCCTCCAACGGATCAATAGTGCGGATGAGGCCGACCTCTATGTGACCTCGAGCAGTGCCCAGACAGTGGAGATCACCAGTCCCCGTCAGCAGGAGGATCATGACGGCACAGCTGTCGTGAAGAACAAACTGCCCGCGACAAACAACGCTATTATAAAATTCCGCGCCCTCAAGGCCGGCCGCTGCTTTCTGGAAGTGCGCTTTGGCGCCCAGGACGGCCCCATCATTCATCGACTTCAGGTGGTCATCAACCGTCTCCGGACCATCCAGGTAAAGGCGCATGCACCGATTATCAATGGTTCCCACACGGTAACGCTTGCGGGTGCCCCCGCACCTGTCGAAGCCCAGACCCAGTTCAAAACCCGGGATCAGATCGTGGCCCGGTTTGTGGATGTCAACAAGGTGTATTTCCCCCACGGGATAAAGTTCAATGTCATGAATGCCGTGGACACGGATGTACACAATTTCTATGTCCGGGGATGCGTGGATGTGACCTGGAGATGGAACCCTGCCGGAGCGGGCGCATGGGAGTCGGAGGACAACACCCTGGACAACCATAACAGAGAGGGCAACGGAGCCATCAACGTTGTGTTCGTGCGGCAGATAATCGAGCTGACTCAAGATCGGACAGGCTTCACCACCGGCACGAATCAGATCGGCGGCATGGCCAGCTCGGCCAGGACAAACCCCAACACCTTCACCGTGTACCTTGCGGACTGGGCCGGAGAGGCCCAGACCATTGCCCATGAACTGGGGCATGTCCTTCACCTGGTCAATGACCCGGGGGCGGTGCAGTTCGTCCACGTCAATGCCCGGGACAGGCGCAACAATCCGCAGGTGCCTGGTACGGGCGTCAACATCCGGGATGACATCGTGTCACGCAGAAGGCTCATGTGGGCCTACACGGGGCTACCGAACAGATCTCTGCGCGAATTTCCTGCGATCGGCGTCGCGAACACGGCCCCGGCGTACAATTACGAGAATATCATGGCCTATCGGGCCAACGTGGGATACACCAACGGCAAAGTCGGGGTGATGTTGACCGTGAAGAATTTTACCAAGGATCGCACCGATCGGGAGATGCAGGATGTCCAGAAGACCGCGGACAGGCTCATAGCGCTGGCCGGGCCGTAAAAATATCTGCACAGGGAGTGGATCTGATGTCTGCGGGACCGCAGTGACCCGTCGTGAATATTATATACCGTTTGAAAAACTCTTATCTTCTAATTGCAGTATGTCTGGTGGTGTTTGTGGGTCTGGAGACCCAATGCACGTCCCTGGATGGATCGCCGAGCAGGGAAACAGCACCTCGGGCAGAAAGAGAGAGTGAAGAAATGTCGAAGGTACATGAGCTGGAACATCTGATTGCCCAGGGTGACTGGCAGGCCGTCGACCTGACCGCGCACCTGGGTGAGGCGGCCTGGCCTGCCATAGAGCAGGGAGCCAGGATGGAGAACTTCCAATCACGCCAGATATCCATGGTGTGCGCGGGACGATTGGGCGGTGAGACTGCTGGAACACTACTCCTGGCCGGTTTGGCCGACAATCACATCAATGTGTCTCTGGCCGCTGCCGGCCAACTGTCCAGAAACCCGCCGCCAAGCGCCCTGCACGGGATCCTTGGTGAGCTCGCCCAGTGCCAGGAAGAGAATATCTGTGCGCTTCTGGCTCTGGGGGTGGGACATCTTCCCGGCGAGGCTTCCATGAACGCCCTGCTCGAGCTGACCGGGCGTGATGACGACGTGGCAAAAAACGCCCGGCTGGCCCTGGCCAAGCTCGGTCATGATGAATATCTCGAGGCGCTCCTGGCTGAGCTTGCTTCAGATGATCCGCATGCCCGGTATGAGGCCCTGGCCCAGCTTGTCTATATCGATGATGCCAAGCTCGGAGAGCATGCCAAGAAACTTCTCTACGACAAGGAGGTCGCTGTAACCATTGGCAAACAATATGCCCCGCGATACCGGCGCGTATGCGATCAGGCGGTGGACACGCTGGCTGCCCTGCTGAAACTGAAACTTCCCTTTGCTGCGAGCGCCGAGAGCATCTATTCGGATTCTCAATTGGCCCAGGTAAGGGAGATGGTCAAATAACGAAGGTCCCTCCTGGTGAAGAGGGTATGGATGTAAAGAAACTCACCACGAAGGATCGGGAGGAAATGTAATGGCCAATCTCGTAATCAGCGGTGCCACCGTGATGTGCAGCTTCGGTGCGGCGCCCGGGGCGCTGACGGTCCTGCCCGTGAGCAGGACCATGTGCTCAGGCATGCCCGCGGCGACCATCATGGACCACGTGCCCATGGTGAACATAAAGCCCTTCGGAATGTGCTCGTGCCCAGCCAACCCGACAGTCGCGGCGGCCACGGCAGCGAAACTCGGTGTGTTCACCCCCATGCCCTGCGTTCCGGCCACGGGAGCACCCTGGGTCCCCGGGTCTCCCACCGTCTTGATCGGCGGTAAGCCGGCGCTCAACAGCACGTCCACCTGCATGTGCACCTGGGGCGGGGTCATCACGATCACGGTCCCCGGCCAGGTGACCACCCTCGTGCCCTGAAAGAGGTTACTTCTTGAAAATGTCGAAGATGGATTTGGCTGACTTTGCCTTTTTCGGGCTTGCTGCTGCGGGTTTTTCCGGTGGTGCCGGCTCGGGCGCCTCTTCTGCCGGTGGTTCCTCGTATTCGGCGAGCCTGCCCTCTCCGAGGAAGCGGAATTTCGGGCCCTGCGGACCCAGGGAAAGGACATCGTGAGGATTCATGGCAGCCTGAAGATCGATGGGGCGGCCGTTGATGGCAACGCTCTTCTTCCCCGTGAGATCCTTGATCCAGTACTGTCCCTGGGCGAAAAAGATCTGGGCGTGTCTGTCCATGATGCCCGGGTGGGCGATGACGAGGGTGTTGCCGGGACCCTGCCCGAGATTCACCGGAAGCTCCTTGAACGAGTTGAGCGTGGGGCCATACTGCACGATGAGGGGGACCTGGACCTTCTGGACAGGAACCTCCTGCCGGGGTGCGCCCTGAGCCGGGGGAGGGCTCACGGGAGGAGCCTGCCTGCCGGGAGGTTCGGGCGCAGCCTGTTTCCGGGCCGGTCTCTGTGGTGGGGCGGGCCTGACGGGAGGTTCCTCGACGGGCACCTCCTGCGCATCATGCACCTCCTGTACCTTCTGCACCTCCTGCGCATCCTGCACCACCTGCTCCATCGGTGCAGCCCCTTCAGGGACATCGGGCCTCACCACGTCGCTGATCTGTGCCAGGAAGCTCACCTTGGGGCCGTCGGGGGAGAACATGATGACGTCGCCATCCTTGAGAAAGGACTCTTTGACCTGCTTGCCGTTGACAAAGGTTCCGTTCGTGCTCCGGTCGACGAGTTTGAACCGGTTCCCCTCCTGAACGAGCTCCGCATGATTCCGGGAGATGCCGGTGAGATCGGTGGGAAACCGAACAGCGCAGGAAGGGTGTCTGCCGATGGTTATCCTGGGCTCGGTGAACTCCTGGATCTGTCCCATGAGCGGACCCTGGATGTGTACGAGCTGGACGACCATGGTCGGCAGGTTATTCATACGGTGAACGAAGTTACCGTCTCGGCATGCGCGTGTCAAGGGGATATCGATGCAAGTGGCGGCCTGTCCTTGGATAACGGCGTTCCGGGAAAATGGCGTTCGGCTGTACACTCATCGAGCACAAGCCTGCCCGGTGTTACACAGAGGCATACCCATGTTCGTCACGACAGGAGCGTTTCCTGACATGATCAGGGCACGGGCAACGGGCATCTTATCCGGCTGCTGGCCATTGCCAGCCCCAGGATCGTGCACCGTGCTGTCGCGGGAGAAAATGAGTATCAGCTCGTTCGATAAGGGGAAGAAGGAATGACGATCGAGGCGTTCGGCATCACGGATATGGGACTGAAACGCACGAACAATGAAGACGCCTATGTGGCAAAGCCGGAGATGGGCTTCTGCGCCCTTGCCGACGGCATGGGGGGAGCGGCTGCAGGTGAGATTGCCAGCAGGGTCTTTGTGGACACGAGCCAGGAGGTGTTTTCCGCCCACGATCAGTTTTCCCTCGATGAAGGTTCATCCCTGATCCAGAAGGTCTTCTCCCTGGCGAACCAGCGGATCCTCGATCACGTGATGGACTATCCCCAGCACAAGGGCATGGGCTGCACCGCCGAGCTCATCGCGTTTGCCGGAGACAGTTTCATCCTCGGCCACATGGGCGACAGCAGGACCTACCGCCTGAGGCAGGGGGAACTGAAGCAGCTGAGCCGGGACCATTCCCTGGTGCAGGACCAGCTCGACCAGGGCATCATCACCCCGGAGCAGGCGAAGAATCACGCCCACAAGAATGTCATCCTCCGGGCCGTGGGGGTCGATATCAATCCGGCACTGGACATCATCAGGGGAAAGATGTTTCCCGGAGATCTCTTTCTCCTGTGCTCCGACGGTCTGTCCGACATGGTGGATGACGATGCCATCGCTTCAGTGCTCAGTACATCTGCCGACCTGGAGGAAATGGGGACAGAACTTATCGAAGCGGCAAAACGCGGCGGCGGAAAAGACAACATCACCGTGGTGCTGGTCCTGATCGAATGACGATAGTACGGTATTGGCCCATCGCGCTCTTCTTCGTTTTTCTCATGGCAGCACCCGGGAGTGCTGCGCACGGTGAGTCGAGGGTCTTTGCCCTTACCAGGGCAGAGATGACAGAGATCGTGAGCACCTGGCTGAAAGATTCCGGGTTCACGGTCTCATCGAAGGGTGACGGGGACAACGCCGTGGAAATCAGTGCGACCAGCCAGACCGAGGCGTGGCACATCCGGCTCCAGCATTACTCACCCCTGGCGACCCGGGTTGAGGCGACACATACCCGTAACGGCGCTCCCCCGGGAAACCACGATCAGAGCCTGTGGAACTTTCTCTCCGGGTATCTCAACGGGTCATCGGCCCAGGTGAGTGCCTCGAGCGGAACAGTACCCGCCGATGTGCTGAGACAGGTCGAGAACGTCGTGTGCCTCGATGCGCAGGCAGCAAGCGGCACGTATCAGTTCTCAGGTTTTGTGGTCGACACCTCGGGCCTGATCCTCAGCACTGCCCACAACCTCCTCGAGATCGAAGAGATCAGGGTGACGCTCTTTGACGGGACACCGCTTCCCGGCCGGATCATCAAGATCGACTTCGGGCGGGACCTCGCCCTGATCGATGTGGAGATGTCCTTTGGAAGCAAGGTCCATCTGAACGGGAGAGACCGTGTCGCAGGCATGGGGGAGCGGATCTATTCTGTCGGGTGTCCCGAGAACCTCGGCGGGACCATCTATTCCGGATTCATCAACGGCCCCCCCCGCCTGCTCGACGAGAACCCCCTGTGGCAGGCCAGCATGAAGGTCTATCCCGGCAGCAGCGGGAGCCCTGTCTTCGACGAGCAGGGGAACCTCGTGGCCGTGGTCAAGGGCAGGCACCGCGGGACGGATTCCATGGGCTTCCTGATCCCGAAAGAAACCATCTTCGCCTTTATCCAGGACCCTTTGAGAAAGACCCCGCACAGGGACTAGGCAGCTTCACACCCTCACCAGAAAAGGGAGACACGACAGAACCATGGACAGCACACAGCAGAAAATGAAATTCGGACGGTACGAGATCGTGGAGCAGGTTGGCCGCGGCGCCATGGGCGTGGTCTACAAGGCGCACGACCCCCAGATCAACCGCATCGTTGCGCTCAAGGCGCTCCGTGAAGACCGGGTGACCAGCGAAGATTTCGTCCAGCGGTTTCTCAAGGAGGCCATGGCCATCGGCAGGCTCTCCCACCCCAACATCGTCACGGTCTACGACATCGGCCAGGACCACGAGACGGTCTACATCGCCATGGAATTTCTCGAGGGAACCCCCTTAAACGAGATCATCCGGGAGAAGAAATTCACCCCCGAAGAGATTGGCAGCATTGCTATTCAGCTGGCCGAGAGTCTGCATTATGCCCACTCCCGGGGTATTGTGCACCGGGACATCAAGCCATCAAACATCATTGTCGGCGAGAGCGGCCAGGTGAAGATCACGGACTTCGGCATCGCCCACATCGAAGACCCGTCCATGACCCAGCAGACCCAGGCCGGCCAGATCCTGGGCACTCCGGTCTACATGTCTCCCGAGCAGGTGATGGGGCAGAAGCTCGATGGACGCTCGGACCTCTACTCTTTAGGCGTGATCCTCTACGAGATCGCCCTGGGCAGGAGGCCATACACCGGCGAAAACCTCGCCGCGGTGTTCCGGTCCATCACCCAGGATGAACCGCCTCCGCCCTGCGATGCCGACCCGGAGATCCCGCCCGAGCTCTCGGAGCTCATCATGAAGGCCATGAACAGGGAGATCGAGGCTCGTTTCCAGACCGGCTCCGAGATGGCGGAGGCCTTCAGGGGATTCCTGAGAGCCCGGGAAGCCCCGCTTCCCGAAACCCGGGTTGCGGAACAATCAACAAAGTTCCTGGTGCCTGCAGTGGCCATTGCACTGGTGGTTGTCCTTGCCCTCGGGGCCTTTCTCCTGTTTTCACCGCAGCGCACCCGCGAGGCGCCAGAGCTCCCGAAGGCCATCCTCAAGGTGGACAGCAGCCCCGTCGGTGCCCAGGTCTACATCGACAGTGCGTTTGTGGGAAAGACCCCGCTGGCCGTCGAAGTTCCCGTGGGCAAGCGCGAGGTGAGGCTGAGTCTGCCGGATTTCTATGAGTGGGAGGCCCAGCTCGAGCTCAACGAACCCGAAGAGATTCCCCTGGCTGTCCGCCTCGTGCCGGTGGAATAGGACTCGAGCCGATGATGACACAGAATCCAACCCGTTCCCCCGGATCACCGGGGAGAACGTCCCGGGCGTGCCCCGGAGAGGCCATGCGGCCTCTGCCTGCTCTGAGAGGAAAAAACGAACCGGACATTGCCTTGTGGAGGCTACACGGTTATTACGAAAGAAGAACATGAGGAGAACACGCTGCACCGGCCCTGAAGCCGGACATACATGCAGGATGACTACCCTGCAAGGAGGATAACAGATGAGTTCAAGACAGATACGGTATACCCTGGCAGCACTGCTGGTCTTCATGCTCCTGGGAACACACGGTTTGGCCGGGACAAAGGTGGGCGAAGCCGTGCCCGGCTTTACGCTCAAGGATCTGCAGGGGACAGTCTACGACCTGTCTGCCCTCAAGGACAGGCCCATGGTGATCCTGTACTTCTTCGATGCCGCGTCACGGCCGAGCCAGGAGTTCATGCTCACCATGGACAGCCTGACCCGGAAGTACCAGCAGGCGGACCTCATGGTGTGGGCCATCACCCGTTCCCCCAAGGACGCCGTTGCAAAGTTCACCAAGGAGGCAGGCTCCTCCTTCCCCATCCTGGTGGATGATAAAGGCATCAGCGACCTCTACGATGCGCGGCTGATCCTTCCCACCACGTGCATCGTGGGACCCGGACTCACACTCCTGGATTCGTTCCAGGGGGGCGGAAAGACCACGAATGTCATGCTCGTGAGGCTTGCGGAGAGAACCCTGCAGCGAAACGAAACGCATCTGGCCAAGGCCATTACCGGAGAAGTGATCAAGAAAGACCCGGCTGACACATCGGCCAGGATGATCGCCGGCTATGCCTCCCTGAAGGGTGGCGATGTGGACGAAGCCCAGAAGACCTTCACGGCCCTGTCCAATGAGACGGGCCCCGCAGAGGTCCTGGGCAAAGAAGGGCTTGCGAGCGTCCATGCGGTAAAGGGTGAACCCGACAAGGCCCTGCAGCTGGCAGCCGAAGTCGAGCAGAAGGCGCCTGATCGCGGCTATGTCAACGTGGTCAAGGGGGACATCCTCTACAGCCGGAACGATAAGGCGCAGGCCGAGGCGGAATACACCAAGGCCGTTCAGAAGCAGGCGGCCGAAGACTTCCAGAAGGCCACGGCCAACAACAAACTCGGAAGGCTCTATGCCAGTGTGGGTCAGTACGACACGTCGCGCGGGCTCTACGACCAGGCAGTGAAGCTCGATCCCTACTACGTGGAGGCCATGACGAACAAGGGGCTCACCTACGAGAAGCAGGGTGACTGGGGCAAGGCCCTCGACCTCTACCGGCAGGGTCAGTCCGTGAGCAGGGAGGATGTCTTTGCCCTGGCCCTGGCGAAGCGGGCCACAGAGATGATGGCCATCCAGGGCGATGCCCAGCGCAAGGAGCGCATGGACAGGCTGATCAAGGACCTCGCCGAGCGCTACCGGACCCAGAAGAAGCTTGCCGCAAAAGATGAGGACACCTGGACCTCCCGGCCCATGGTGCTCTCCTTCGTCGACTTCCAGGAATCCGGAACCTTGAGCGAGCGCGATGGGTTCTCCACCGTGATCACCTCCCAGCTTGCCGACCAGCTCAATGCATCCGGCAGGGTGAAGGTGGTCGAGCGTGTTCTCATCGAGCGGCTCCTCGAAGAGCTGAACCTCGGGTCCTCAGACCTGGCCGACCCCGAGACGGCCCTCAGGCTCGGGCGTGTCCTTGCTGCCAAGATCATGGGCACAGGGTCCCTCATCCATGTGCCCGGAGCCACCATGATGAGTCTCAGGCTCATCGACACCGAGACGAGCGCCATTCCCAAGGTGTTCACCAGCGAGCTGGCTCAGGCCACGTCCCTCAAGAAAGAGCTGGCAGACCTCAACCGTGACATCCTTGCAACCATCATGCAGAAGTATCCGCTGCAGGCCTACATCGTGAATGTATCCGATACCCAGGTCATGATCAACCTGGGCACAAACCAGGGGGTGGTGCTGGGCACCACCTTCGAGGTGATCGAGGAGCAGGGGGTGATCGAATACAAGGGCAGAAAGCTTCAGGCAGCCCCGAAGACCGTGGCAAAACTGGAGGTGACAAGCGTGGAGCCGGATCTTGCCTACTGCCGCATCGTGGAGCAGGCACGGCAGGTGAAACGGGATGACAAGGTGGTGGAGAAGATCGACCCCGCCCTCATCAAGGGCTGAGTGCATGAGCATCAATCGCGCTTTTGTGGTGTGCGTTGTGGCGTTCGTCACCCTTTCCTTCGGGTGCGCCACAACACCCCCGCCCCCCGACCAGGAAGCGATCGCGGTCTGGGACCTGGAAGATCTGAGTCTGAATCCGGGATCGTATCCGGACCTTGGCCAGATGCTCTCTGCCCGGGTGATGGAGACCCTTGCCCGGGAGAGTTCCTCGCCGGTGGTCGAGCGCCAGAAGCTCATGCTCGTCCTCGAAGAGCTCAACCTCGGAACCTCTGACCTGGCCGACGAAACCACCCGCCTGCGCGTGGGAAGGCTCTCGGGTGCCACGCAGATGGTGTTCGGCGCCTACCAGGTCGTGGGGCAGACCATGCGCATCGACCTTCGGCTCGTGGACGTGAGCACCGGCAGGGTCCTCAAGGCAGCGGAGAAGACTGCATCGTCTGCTGATATCAGGGGCTGGATGACTGCAGCCCAGGAGGCGGCCCGGGAACTCTTCTGATCCTATGGCAGGCTCTTGACAGGAGAGGGTTTCCTGCACGAGGCAGCTGTGGGCGACACCGCTTGAGCAGCACAAACCGTGGCCTTGCACCGGGTGCAAGGCCATTTCTGTATGAAGGCCGGGTCATGAAAGAGCCTGGCCGCCGGGTTGAATTCACCCAGTGCACGACCTGGCCCACACATGTCGCTGTCGATACATGACGTTGCCGGTGGATGACGTTGCCGGTACATGAAGTTTCTGGTGCATGACGCTGCCGGTGGATGACGGTGCTGGTACATGAAGTTGCTGGTGCATGACGGTGCTGGTACATGAAGTTGCCGGTACATGACCCCGGGGCCTCGCCGGCGTCCGGGAATATCACCCCGCACGGGGATGAAACAGGAGGGAACAATGAACGAGCCGTGGAAAATAGTCGGGTTTCTCGTCGCCGTCGTGGTGGTCTACCTTCTGTTCTGGCCCACAACCGTCGACCCCATCGCCTACAGGCCGCCCGAGAGGCCGAAGATGGAAGGCGTGCTGGCGCCGAACACCGAACTGCACAAGGCAGAGCTCCTTGCCAAGGGTGAGATCTATGGCCCTGAAGACGTGGTGATTGATTCCCTGGGAAGGATCTACGGGGGTACGTTGGACGGGAAGATCGTCCGCATCCTGGAAGACGGCGCCGTGGAAGTCTTCGCAGAAACAGGGGGAAGACCCCTGGGGCTCGCCTTTGACCGGAACGGACACCTCATCGTGGCAGACTCCGGGAGAGGGCTTCTCTCCATCGACCCCGCAGGAGAGATCACGGTGCTCTCCACCGAAGCAGAGGGGGTCCCCTACATGTTCGCCGACCACCTCGACATTGCCTCCGACGGCATGATCTACTTCTCGGATGCGAGCTTCAAGTACGGGCAGGATGAGTACCTCTACGACCTGCTGGAGTCCCGTCCCAACGGAAGGCTCCTGCGCTACGACCCAGAGACCGGAACCACCGAGGTCCTCATGCGGGACCTCTTTTTCGCCAACGGGGTTGCACTCTCCAAAAACGAGGACTTTGTCCTGGTGAACGAGACCTACCGCTACCGGATCCAGCGCTACTGGCTCACGGGGCCGCAGGCCGGCACAGCGGAGGTGTTCGTGGACAACCTCCCCGGGTTCCCCGACAACATCACGTCCAACCGCAGGGGCACATTCTGGCTGGCGCTGTTCACGGTGCGAAACGACATCATGGACGCAATGCACCCGTACCCCTTTGTCAAGAAGGTCGTAGCCAGGCTCCCCGCCTTTTTGTGGCCCAAGCCCGAACCCTACGGCCTGGTGCTCGCCATCAACGAAGAGGGTGAAATCATTCTGAGCCTGCAGGACCCCGGCGGCAAACACCTCAAGGAGATCACCGGCGCCAGGGAGCACGAGGGCTTCCTGTACCTGGGGAGCCTCCACAACGACCGCATCGGGAAGTACCGCCTCGAGTGAACACGTAATAGCCTCCCGAAAACGCACAGGCCAGGCAAAGCTGCGTTGGTATGGAGGCTTTTGTTCGCTTTAACAATAGACATTTTTCCGATGTCAAACGGCGGAGATCAGCTGCCCGGCGTAGCCGGTCGGATGAAGTGGCTGGTTCGGTTTTTATGTAGCACTAGGCGTAGGCAAGGCGACGGCCTTTGGGGGAAGGGATTGGATCATTGAATTCTTTTGCAGTTTCGATCCAGAGAGCAATTGCTTGTTTTGCATTTGATAATGCGGATTCGTAAGTATCTCCATGGGCAGCACAGCCTGGGAGTTCAGGCACTTCAGCTACAAACGTCTGATCCTCATCGCTCCAATAAATAATTACCTCGTATCTGTCCATAACCTCTCTCCACCGAGCTTATACGTAAGAATAACGGCTCGGACTTGCTTAATTTGATAAGGCTTCGCCTTATTCCCGTCCTTCTGAAGATTTATCTTCTCTTCGATCCCAGACTTTCTAAAAATGTGATGACTTCCTTTTGTCCTCTCATCAAATCCCAGATGAATAAGAAGCTGACATAGATCTTTAAACGCAATATTTGCATCAGACGTACCGCTTAAGATCTGGAATATCAATTTCTCGATTTGACTCATGCTGTTAAATTACCAGAACAGTGTTCATTCTTCAATATGTAACAAATCAGAAACCGAACAATTACTGTGCCGAAGCCACGGATATTGATACGTGCGGCTTTGGTACAAGGGCATATCAGGTGTTGAATGAAGAACGTCTCTTGTGGGCCCCTAACAAGTACATTTCATCAGCAGAAAATAATATAGTGTAGTTTGCATAGCGAAATGAAGTGCGTCAAGGTCTTTTCTGAATGGCGGGGGCTGGGCTGATCCCTTATGAGCACTTTGACCGGATAGTGAGCACAGTTCGGTTCAGGGCTGTTCAAGCTCTCGGGCGAGGAGAGATATCATCTCCCTCAAGGCATCTCATGCATTATCTCCGAAATACAAGTGGATGAGGTCAGATTCGATTGCCCTCCAGAGATCGTCAAAACAGCAATACTCTTCGACAAGATGAGATAACGTAATCACCTATGTAGAGAACGTGAGCAGAGAGTAGAATTCGGCAGGCTCTTTATGTTCATTGCTTGTCGATTATAAGGTTCTAAACTTCTTTCT
>OMKS01000272.1_pt1 | contig 48850 bp, 49 predicted proteins | sample 1674721 | NCBI WGS metagenome assembly OMKS01 (sample SAMN06264996, study PRJEB25208) | sediment metagenome | isolation source: hot spring sediment | place: USA: California | collected 2014-09-02 | reverse complement strand
CCGCCGCCTCCGCCTGCAAAGAAGGCTTCTTCCAAGGCCAAGGTTAAGTCCGGCCGTGAGCGTGCCGAAAAGCCGGAGGAGCGGCGCGCGGTGATTTCCGGCCGGCTTGTGGCGCCGGTTGAAATTCCCGAAGAGATCGAAGAAGAGGATGTCAGCGATTTCGGCATCGACGGCGGCATTGAAGGCGGTGTCGAAGGTGGAGTTGAAGGCGGTGTCATCGGCGGCGTACTCGGCGGTGTGTTAACGGATACCACCGATACCAGTGATGCCATACGTGTTACCACGGTGCAGCGGCCCAAGTTGATCCGGCGGGTAGAGCCGGAATACCCCTCAGTGGCTTTGAAAGCCCGCATTCGCGGCCGGGTGATTGTTGAGGCGGTCACCGATATCTACGGCCGGGTTCGGGACGCACGCATTATCAGCGGCCATCCCCTGTTAAACGCCAACGCGTTGGCGGCGGTCAAGCAGTGGATTTATGAACCCTACATTGTGAACGGGGTTCCCAAACCGGTGAAGTTTACGGTTATCATTACGTTCAGTTTGCAACAGTAGTTTTTTAATTTAAACAGAATAGGAGGTTTTCTATGCAATTCACTATGCAGGAAATGTGGGCCCACATGGGATTATTATCCAAAACCGTGGTTTTTATCCTGCTTTTCATGTCGGTGTATTCCATTGCCGTGGGCGTGGAAAGGCTGCTTGTCTTTAATAAAGCCAAAAAGCAGTCCAACATTTTGCTCAAACTGATCGGCAAGCTGTGGCAGCAGGGCAAGGTGGAAGAATCCGCCAAACTGGCTTCCGATAAGCGCTTCAAGAACAGCCACCTGGCCAAGGTACTGGTTGCCGGTTTGAATGAATTGGAGTTCCAGAAAGAGAGCAAGGCCGATTACGCTACCCAGGTTGAATCCGCCAAGCGGGCCATTGATCGTGCCACCATCAAGAGTGTCCAGGAATTCAAGCGCGGCTTGAATGCCTTGGCGTCCATCGGTTCAACCAGCCCCTTCGTGGGCCTGTTTGGAACCGTGTTCGGCATCATCAACGCCTTCCAGAGCATGTCCGTATCCGGTTCCGGCGGCATCGGCACCGTGGCTGCGGGTATCGCCGAAGCCCTGATTGCCACCGGCGCAGGTATCGGCGTGGCCGTGATCGCAGTATGGTTCTTTAACACGCTGCTGAACAAGGTGGACATCTTCACCGGAGAGATGGCCAACGCGTCTTCGGAACTCATCGATCACTTCGTAAAACTGAAAGCCAACAAAGGAGCGTGAGTCATGGCCGGCGGAGGAATGGGATCAGGCTCTGCCAAATCAGAGCCCAATGTTGTCCCGCTGTGTGACATCCTTCTGGTTCTCTTGATCATCTTCATGGTGGTCACACCCATGATCCAGAAGGGGGCCAACGTAAAGCTCCCTGAAGCGGCGAACACCCAGGACCAACCTGAGCCCGGGCAATTGATCTCCGTCGATGTCAAAGCCACCGGCGAGATCTACTTGGAGAACAAGTTGCTGGAAGATGGATTGAACAGTTTGCCTTCAGCCATCGAAACCCTCATGGAGGAAAACCAGCAGACCGAATCCAAAGTTCTGCTCAAGGCTGATATCAATCTTGAATACGGTAAACTGGTGGATGTGATGAACGCCATCCGTGAAGCCCGGATCGAGGTGGTAGGTCTGGTTACTGAGAAACTGGCGTCTTCAGAATAAGCAACCTGACAAAACCATAAAAAGGGGAAGCTTCGGCTTCCCCTTTTTTTTCTCATTATAGTGCTGCAATGCCTGATCCGGCCGCATCAGGTCGGTCGGATCTTTCAGTAGAACCCTGGTTAAATCGTTCTCGAATCAGTAATTCTTTCTTTATATAGGATACCGCTAGCCCCCATTGACAGTTTCATATTGAAGGCCTAGAATCAATCCTTGCATCAAATTGATTCTTTTCATCATCGATCATGAGAAGACGCAACTTCATATTGAGTAGTTCAGTCTTATTGGCAGGAGCCGCCGCCGACTACACATCCCTATTCGGAAATCCTGTCTATCAATTGCAAACACTTCCTGAAAATACATTAAAAAGAACAATTTTCTATGGGACGGATCCCAGGCAAAAGATCCATATTTACTCAAGACCCCTCCCATTTGTTGACCAATCGCGCTATCTGGTTGTGAGCATACCTGGTGGAGGGTGGTATAATCACAGGGAAAGCTGGGAAAGCGATAATTCAAAAAGGGAATTGATTCAACTCCTTGAGGACCACGTCGATGTTGCTTATATCGACTTTAGACCTGCCGAAAGCAGCCTGATATGGCCTGCGCAAATGCAGGATTGGATTGCTGCGTTAAGCCTGCTCAAATCAGAATGCAACCCCAGAAAGATTGGCGGGTGGGGGCATTCCGCAGGTGGGCACGGGATATTGACCTTGGCAACCCATCCGCAAACGTGTGAGGACATGCACGCAATAGTAGCGGAAGCCGCGCCTTCAAATTTGGCCAGGCTGGATTCTTTCTGGGACAGATTATTCGGAACGGATACTCCTTTTGCCGCTTCTCTCTTAAGCGCTTCCCCTTTTTACAACCTGGAAAACCTGGGGAGCCGGGTCTTGTTGGTCCATGGGAAAAGAGATGATCTTGTTCCTTATGGCCAATCGGAAGATCTTCATTGTCAGGTAATCAGCAGAGGCAAGGAATCAAAACTAATCCTTTTGGAAAATGCCAATCACAACCTGATGCCTTATGATTCTCAGCAGCCGGTAGTATTAAACCTTGAACAGATTGCAACCGCAACGAGTTGCTTTTTAGAGGAGGGATTACTGGTAGGAAACCCATATTTCAAGAGGAGTCGAATCGAAACAGAAATAGGACACATCTACCCCCCTGTTGAGCGGATTGAAAGTAAAAGGAAATCCAGGCGTGGTCCAATCAGGCTTGATGCACTTGAGATAAAAGACCGGGAGGAAGGAAACAGTGAAGCCTACCGGATATACAATGTTTCCGGAACAGGTTTGAATTTTATTGAGGAAATTCCCAAGCAAGGGGCAATTACAATTTATGGGATTCCGGCAAGGTTTAAGAATAGAGAAGTGGAATTTCTAGTCACGCGTGTTGTCCAGAGCGGCGCAGGCGATCTCATTGAGAGCCGGACCAGCCGGACTTTTTCGGTGTTCGACGAATATTGCGCATAACACATAAAGACCTGAATCCAGTTCTCAGGAAAGCCTGCAATCAGCGGGAACCCGGATACGGATTTTGCTGGGAAGGGTTTCTACGGTGTAGCGGGAGAGCTCTTCTCCACCGTATTCTCCGTCGATGGTGGAAGGGAGAACACCACTCAGTGACTCAATCACCAGTCGCTGGAATTTAAAGCCGCGGTAGAACGGCGCCTTGTGAATGTTCCCCGTAAACAGGCGCTGTACATTGAGTCCCCCGCCCAGCAGAGAGAATTTCTGAAGGATACACAGGTCCAGATGGTTATCCACCGGAGAGGCAAAAGGCGCAATTACGGCTTTGCCTCCGTATTGTTTGAAATTGGCAAACGCCACTATCAGGATCTCGTCATCAATGTATTCGCGGTCATCCATGCGGATGCGGACACGGAAGGAAGGCATTTCAAAATAGCCTTTGAGCCCGTAGTAAACGTAGGGCATGATGCCGCGGTACCGGGACTGCAGGTTGAATTTTTTGGCGATCAGGCCGTCCAGACCGACTCCGGCCACGTTGAAAAAGAAGCGATCGTTCAGTTTACCCACATCCACGAGGGTGTCCGTGCCCTGAACCAGGGTGTCCAGCGCTTTGCGCCAGGATAGGGGAATGCCCAGGTTGCGTACCAGCCCGTTTCCCGAACCTCCGGGCAAAATGCCCAGGGTCTTGTCCGTTCCAACCAGAGAACCGGCAATGGAGTTGATGGTACCGTCACCGCCGAATGCCGTGATAATGTCAAAATGGGGCAAAGCCTGACGGGTGATTTCACTGCCGTGTGCAGGGGAATTGGAATTGATGATCGATACCGTATCAAAGTGACGTCGTAACTTCTGAAAAATCACGGAAGCGGCAATATCTTTGGACACGACGCCGGAAGAGGGGTTGAGAATGATGAGGATGCGCTCGTTCCGGGGCATAGGCGGATTATAGCACAGTTTGGTTGCAGGCTGGGATTGAGGATAGATGAATTCCGTGCCGGATCCTATTCAGGTGGTGAAAGTAGATCCGCGTCTACCGCGGTGATATCGAAAAAATCTTCATCCGGAAAAAAAAGGGCGATTTCCCGGCCGGCGGAAGTCAGGGAATCGGATGCATGGACCAGGTTCTGGGTGATGTGCAAAGCGAAGTCGCCGCGGATGGTACCGGGGTGGGCTTCATCGGGACTGGTGGCTCCAACCAATGTGCGCACGCGTTGAATGGCTTGGGGGCCTCTCCAGACACTGACGAAAACAGGTCCGGAAGTGATAAATTTCAGCAGGCGCTGATAAAAATCCTTGCCCTGATGGGTAGCGTAATGACTGGCCGCGGTATCCCGGGATAGTTGGCGCAAATCCCCCGCAACCATGACAAGTCCCTTTCGCTCCAAACGCCGGATGATGGTGCCAAGCAGGCGGCGCTGCATGGCATCGGGTTTGACCATGACCAAAGTGAGCTCAATGGGGCCGCGCATACTATTGGCCTTTTACCAGACCCTTGAGTAAGGTGGTGATAAATGAGTGGAAAGATTTCAATGTGACATCGAACTCGTCGCTGAAATTGGCTTCCGTCAAGTGGTTGTAGAAATAGAGGAATTCATTCCAGTCCTTGTACTGCAGTTGGTTCAAGTCGGTTTCAATAAAAAGGTTCAGATCAAACAGGATATCAGAAGGTGGAATATGTTCTTTGCGTGAAAAGTAGTCGTTAATTTTTGAATGCAGGTGGGATAATTTTACCCGCACCTCGCCGGCCTTTTCCTTTCGGGATATGTAGTTTTCAAATATCGCGCCACCGGTAATTTGTGGGTCAAAGACCTGGGCGATGGCTTCGATTAATTCCTTAATGGCCATATCACAGATAATGACCATGTTCTTCAGCACTTTGCGGCGATCCGAGCGCTCATTCCGGGTATCGAAGAAATTGGGGAGCTCGCCTTCAAAGATCTTCTGGTATTCCTGTTTGAAATTTTCGAGAACGGTCTGGATAATCCCGTCTTGTTTTTTCCCCAGGTTCGTCACCACATGTTCCCGCAAGAGGTTGTCGTGAAATGTGTATAAATTCTCCTGACTCCGTTTCAGTGCCAGAATCAATGGGATGATGTGATCGAGGTTGCGGCTGCGGTTGAGATTGGACTCAATGAAATTGTTGATCTTCATCACGCGGAAAGCGAAAAGAAAGAACAAACCGATCTGGCGGCGGAAGTCCTTTTCCTCTATACGGGCAATAATACGGGAGATGTCGGGCTGGTAGATTTTATCCATCTTGGGAATAAAACGCTTTTTGATCAGGGTCATGATGATGGGGTTCAGCGTGAGTTCCCGGTGGTAGAGTTTCTTGATGGCGGAGAAAGTGCGCTGGGTCACGACATCGCCCTTTACGAGTTCCGAACACAAGTGGCGCAGGTTCTGCAGAAAAATCCTCAGGCTGGAAAACCAGGACTCCGGGGAATACGTGTCGGAAAAAGTGGGGAAAGACTTGGAAGTGTAGATCTCAAGGATTTCCTCTACAATGAATTCTTCAAAGTTCAAGAGAAACTTGTCTTTTTTGAAGTCCACTTCCTTAAGCAGCTGAATAACTCGGGCTGAAACCTGCGTGAAGGTATGCAGGTAAATGGAATAATTGCGCAGCTCCGCGGTGGAAAACCGGAAAATCTGGCTTTCCAGGAAACGGGAAGAAAAAAAAGCTTCCGTGCTTTCCAGCCATAATTTCAATTCATACAGGCTCAGCAGCAGTTTCTTTTCTTCAATGCGGTTGACCCATTGCTGGAAAACGGTTTGCCATTTGTCTTCCGCAGACATATGCGGATCCCTTGAGTAAAAATACTCGGAGATGTTTTCAATTTCCTTACCGGTCATGATGGTATTGTAAGCAAGCCCAATCGGGTTTGCAAGTCGGACCGGATTTTAGCTGGCAATGGGAACCGCCATACGGGATTGGACGCTTGCGCGTCTTTTCGCGGGCGGATATAATTTCAACTCGGACTTACGATCTTGCAGTGAACGGCAGACTGAATGGTCCAGGAGTAATATGAAGCGTTTCATTTTTGCGTGTTGTGGTTGGCTCTGGGTTGCCCTGGTTCTCAGCGGTGCCGGCGTGTCTTTCTCTCCTTATGGGGTAAACGCCCACCTGGCGGATAACGCGACTCTAACCCGAGCGGTTGAGGCGGGGATACACTGGATCCGCATTGATATTGACTGGCGAAGTTGTGAGCCTCGGAAAGGGGAGTTTCGCTTTGCGGATGTTGATCGGGTGGTTGATTTCGCAAAAAATCACGGGTTGTCCCTGCTGGCGGTTCTGGCCTATACACCGGATTGGGCCAACGGCGGCAAAGGGCCGAACTACCCCGCTGATCATTCTTCCGACTGGAGCCGCTTTGTTTCCGTAACCGTGCAGCGCTACCGGCAAAAGATCAAGTATTGGAGCATCTGGAATGAGCCCAATGTGCCGGATTTCTTTTTTCCGGGAAAGGATGTCTTTGTGTCGCAAGTCTGGAAACCGGCGGCGGCAGCGATTCGCAAACAAGACCCGGGTGCATTTATCGTGGGCCCGGATCTGGCCCACTGGACCACCACCAACCAGGAGTGGTTTTTGTGGTTGAAATACATCCTTGTATCTGTTGGAGAAGAGATCGATATCGTCAGTCACCACCTTTACGACTCCAGGGGAGGTCAATACGTGTTTGAATTGTTGGAATCGGGTGAACCCCTGATTCCCGCGGTAAAAGACCTGTTGTCGGACCTGGGGTTTGCTGAACACCCATTCTGGTTGACGGAAACCGGGTGGAACACCTTGACGTTCTCCGAGGATATGCAGGCCGGGAATTACCTGGAAACCCTGCAATTGCGTCGAAGTCGCGACTACCCGGACAAGGTGTTTTTTTACGAGTTGCGGGATGATAAAAACCCCGAGGTTTCTTCCTGGGGTATCCTGCGTAACGATGGCACACGCAAACCCGCCTTTCATGTGTACAAAAACTTTATTAACGGCGATTACCCCAATGATGATCCGGATCCCATTCCCGAAAAAGATGCGGGGGATTGTTATGCGGAACGGTTGATCCCCACCACGGCTCAATCCGGACTTTTCGCGCCCTTGAGGCGGTTGCGGCGTGATCTGGTGCAGGGGGTTCCCGGCGGGCGTTTCTGGGCAGACGCCTACTTCCGGTGGAGCCGGGATTTGGCACGAATCTCTTTAGAGGATTCGCGCCTGTTTCACGGCGGAGTCCGGCTGATCGCACGCACCGTTCGGCTGATGGCTCGACAAGAGGGCAACTTCTGGACCTCTCCTTTGCCGGAGGATTTCGTGCGGATGGTGCGCAAATGGCTGCATCTGGCCCTAAAAAAGCCTTTACATCCTGAATTGCGCCGCTTGTTGCGCAGCGCGGAAAAACTAACCCGCCTCTTACCCGAAGAGCTTACCCCCCTGAAAGTGGTCCGTCACCACCATTTCCTTTACGCGCGAAAACATTTGTCTTGGTAGCTGAACGGCAGCGCCGGTCGCAGAGATAGCCGCAGCAAAAACCCATCAGCGAAAGGCCCAGCCCCCAGGGAAGAGAAGCCGGCCAGTGAGGCAGGGAAAGGGGCAAACCAAACGCGTTCAGGGATGAAACCAGGGCGAATCCGCCCCCTGTCGCCAGGCTGAAAGCGCCTGCGCGCGGGGAGGGACGGGAGAGGAACAAAGCGGCCATGCCCGGAACAAACAGGCCCGCCGCCATGATCTCTGATGCCACACCGAGGGTTTGCAGGATTGACGGCAATCTCAGGGCGGCCGTGGCGGATAGCACGGCTGCGGCAAAGGTTCCCCACCGGGCCCTGGGCAAGGAGTTTGATTTGCTTGAATTGAGCAGGTCAAGGCTGAGTGTCATGGCTGCCAGGTTTAACGCCGTGTCGGCGGTAGACAGGATTGCCGATCCCAATCCGAGAAATACCAGGCTGCACGCCCAGAGGGGTAGGGCGCGCTGCAGACCGGCCAGCACTTCACCGCTTTCAGAAGCCAGCGGGGCCAACGCCACGCCAGTGGGTATTACCATAAGGTATAGGGCGAGTACGGCCGCCGCGGCGACCAGGATCCCCAGTCGAGCGCAACGTGTGGTCCGGGCCGCAGCCACCCGTTGCCATACAACCGGGGAGATCACCCAGGCCAGAGTGAAAGAAAATACCATCAGGCCATGATCGCCTGCTCCCGCCAGGAAGCGGGTCATGCCTCGGGGGATGGATTCGACCGCGTCTTGACCCACAATCAGGTACATCACAATCAAAGCGGTTCCCAGCAGCACCAACTGAACGCCGTCGGTCCGGACAACGGCCAGAAAGCCGCCGACAGCCGAGTAAGAGCAGACCAACACGGCTCCCCCAAGAACGGCCGACGTATAGGGCAGGTTCAGCATGCCTTTGAGGAATTGGCCCCAGGCCACGAATTGAGACGAGGTAAGCAGGATCAGGTAGATGAATATCAAGGCGGCCGCCGCGTTTGTGACCCACCCTCCGTATACTTTGCGAATGAGCCTGGGCAGGGTTGTGAACGCATGCTTGCGGATGAATCCGGTAATAAAAAAAAACACCATAAGGGTGAGGAGGGTAGGTACGGCCATCACCCACAAGGCTGCGTGGCCCTTTTCCGCAGCCTGCTGCAGGGTAACCAGAGTGGAGGCTGCGCCTACCCAGGAAGCCGTCAGGGTAACGCCTACCCAGAGGGCACCCAATTTGTGGGAAGCAAAGAAAAATCCGTCTGTACCGTTCCGGGGACGTCGAATCCCCACCATGATAAGCAAGCCCGTATACAAAGAGAGAATGAGCAGAGTCATGAACCGTACCTAGATTGCCTGCTATAAATAGCCCAGTGATTTCAGGCTTTCAATCTCTTTTTTCTTGAGGGAAGAAGCTATCGGGGTGATCTTTTCCAGGCGGCGGTTACGAAGGGTATCGACCAGACGTTGAAAGAAATATGACTGGTGGAGGGGATGTTCCAGAGGGGTTCGGCCACGGGGATCGTTTTCAATGTTGATCACCCGGCATGATAGTGAGTCGCCGTAACCGGTCAGAATGGCTTGATAAGGATACTCCAGTACGGACCAGTGGTTGTGATATTCCGAGAAAAAGATGCTGCGACTGACCAGGGTCGGGACGGGGCGTGCCCGGAACAATCCCTTTTCTCCTGTCCCCGGCAAGGGAGCGCCGGCGAAAATGCGGCTCAGGCTGGCGGTCAGGTCAGAAGTGGTGACCGGATGTGAAATCACGCCTCCAGAGTCGGACCACCCCGGGATGGCAAAAATGACGGGAATTCGCAAGCCCTCCGGGTGCATTACCGTATTGTGACCGATCTCTCCGTGCTCACCCAACCCCTCACCATGGTCTCCCAGGACAATGACGGCGGTACGCTCATGCAGTCCATGGTCTTTCAAGGACTGGAGCATCTTGCCCACCATGGCGTCGGCGAACAAGAGGTTTTCGTCGTATGCATCGTTGAGTAACTCAAGGTCTTGCGGAGAATGTTTCCGCGTCGAATGTTCCTTGCGGCCGAAGTAGATCTCTTTTAATTTTTTCAGGAATCGGGGGTTCGGGTAATCCTGGTAACCGCGATGAAAAGAGCCGTAATAGGGCGGAGGCATCAAGTAATCGATGTGGGGTTCACGCATATGCAGATAGGCAAAAAAGGGTTTTTTTCTCTTCGCGGATTCCTGGATGATCTGATCCAGCCGGGGGGGGAATTCGGAGGCCAGGGGTTGCGGGGTTTCCTGGAACAGTTCAATGAAAGTGGAGAAACCCTGCTCCATGTGGAATGCCCGTCCGCAATAGGGAATGGCGGAAACGGCTGCCGTATGATATCCCGCTTGTTCCATTTTTTCCGCCAGGGTGAGAATGCCGGGGTTTAATCCGCCGAAATAGTTGCTGACGGCATTGTGTTGATCCGGGGCCAGACCGCTGAAAAGGGTGGCGGTTGAGGCCAGGGTATAGGCCGCTTCCGCCCAGGCGTTTTGGAAACGCCAAGCGCGCCTGGCAAGAGCGTCAATGTGGGGGGTTGTGGGGCGGTGGTACCCGGCGCAGGAGAAGCGGTCGGCACGGGCGGAATCGAGCAGGATCATTAACACGTTCATCCCCGAGTCTTTGCCGGGTTCGGGTGTTTCGGGGACGTATGGATCCGCCGAGTTCAGAAAGCGCGTGCGTTGTGAAGCCAGGAGTCCGAATGTCATCGTGGAACCATCCATGCGGAAACGCAGTCGCCTGATTCCGTCCGGCCATTTGGCAAGGTCCAAATTGATGCAATCTTTTCTGTGCCATTCGCGATGAAACTCGACGTCTTCCCCATTATCAATTGTCAGGCGAATCCTGGGAATGGGTTGAGAAAACCGTATGTTCAGGTGCCCCTCGCCTGTCCGCATCAAATATTCCAAAGTAGACGGCAATTGAATGACAGCCAGAGGGGGTGGGGTTATCCCGGCCGGTTCAGAACGACCCGGTGGGGCGATCGCCAAGTGGTAAAAGCGGATGCGTGCCGCGGTATCCGGGACAAAGGATATCAGGTTTTCTTTCTTGCGCAGGAGGCGCCGCGGCAGGAGTACCCGGTATTCGGACGGGGGCTTCGGCACCAACTGAAGTTCTTTCAGATGATGTTGGTTTAAAAGAACGCTGAGGCTGGTAGCGTCTTCGGCGCGTAAGCGCAATGTCAAGAGCAGGGTTTGGGCGGCATCCAGTGTGAATCGTACGCTTCCTCCATCCAAAGGAATGCTTCGGTAGGTATGGCCGTCAAACAGAGAACCGCTCCAGTTCCCCACAAAATGGGTGTCGTCCTCGGGGGATTGCAAGGCAAACCCGCGTCGAGAAGATGTGATCTCGGGAAAAACGGTTTCCGTTACCGGGCTTTCACCCGAGTTACAGGCAACGGCCAACAAAAGAGAGAATATTGCGAGTCCTTGCCAAATGATTTTCATGTCGGCATTGTATCATGGAGAACCGGGGCGGGGCAAAACCGCGAATTCTACGGCATAAGGCCGTGGACCTGTATCCCCAGGGTGCGTCCTTCCCGGCCCAATCCCATGCGCCGGAGGTTGAAAATGGGCTGTACGCGAAACTCAAGCCATCCCCCCCGGGAAGAGTGCAGGATCAATGGCCATTCCTGAACCGATTCCGCTTGCATTTTCCGGATTCTTTCGCCCCGCCACAGCACTTGGACCGTTTGTTTCCCCTGCGGCAGCCTGTGGAAGGGGGCATCAGCCACCAGGCGGATTAGATCATAATTACCTGCCGGTAGATAAGTTCCCGCTGCGGCACGTGTCCATTGAAAAGGCAGGCCATCCACGCGTTGATCCTTGGGCCACATGCCGTAGTTGTACGGGACTTGCCTGGCGAGGCACCATTGCAGCGGGTGAAGTCGGGAAAACTCCAGGACCGAACCAATCACAAATACCAGGAACAGAATCGTGGTGGTCAAAACCGGGCGTTTAACGAGTGTTTTAAATCTTGATGACGAGGGTTCCAACAACCATGCCATCAACCAGAAAAGCAGCGCCAATTCCGGCAACCAGAGTGGCGTGCCAACAAGGAAAGCCACGAGGGTGGTCCAGAGCAGCGGCAGCCAGGCGGGTTGCCGCGGCCTGGCGGTTATGACCCACAACAACCCCAGGAAAAGAATCGCACCCACGACACCTGTTTCGCTTGCGAAGAGCAGGTACTGGTTCAGTGGGAGGTCTTCCAGATGTTTGCGGCCGAAATTCAGGTTTTTCAGGGCGAAAAGAAAATTTCCGGCTCCCACCCCGGTAATGGGCGCCTCGCTCATCAATCGCAGCCCACTGCGCAACATGGTGATCCGTTGGTTGGAAGCCCGGTCCAGAGCGGCAACCCATCCATCTTTTTCCAGGCTGGTGTGAAATCCGGTGAGGGTTTGGGTGATGCGATGTCGCAATATCCCGCCACCCGCCAGCAACAGCGCCAGGCAGCAAAGAAGCATCAGCAGGCGTGTGCGCAAACGCCACTTTTTGGTTACCAGCATAACCAACGCCGCGGCAATGACAAAAATAAATCCGGTACGGCTGCCCGAAAGTACCAGCCCGTACAGCGCTGCAATCATCAGCAGAACGGTCTGCGGAAAAGTCAACCCGGGGCGCTTGCCGGGAGCGGGTTTTTTGTGTATATGGTTCAGCAGAGCCGCCAGGAATACAAAACCCGACATGAAACCCAGCGCGTTGAAATCGGATGTGCCGCCGTTTAACTGGTTGTGGTAAACAAAATATCCGCGGGAAAGGAAGTGCGGGGCGATAAAGCGCTGTACCACGGCGATTAAGAGGGTGACTGTATAGCCTGCGAACAGGTAATTGAGGGCCTGACCACGTGAAAGTTTGTGATGTCGCAGCATCATGAACAGATGCGGAGAAACAATGGCCAGCATCAGGGTGATGGTTGGGAAAACAACAGCGAAAGAGACCCGCTGCCCATCGGGTGTCACTGGCGTATCCCGTAAGAAGGCGTGTCCGGCAAGCGTCAAATTGCTCCAGCGTAAAACCAAAAACAGTGCGGAGATAACCACGATCATGGCCATCAATGCGGCCATGAATGCCAGGGGATGCCGGCCGTCGAGAGGTTCCCGCTTCCACATGGAGACCAGTATCATGCCGGAGAGCATGAAAAGGGGTGTCCCCATATAATTGAAAGGATATCCATTGGGATCCAGGGCCGGCAACGCGGATGTCCAGGGCAAAGCGAAAAGAAACCATAACAATGCTTTGTCCGGGTGATACAGGTAGAACGCGATTCCCAGTGTCAGGGCGATAACGGGAATTAAGATAAAATTCAAGTGGATGACAAAAACCAACAGACCGGCGATTAACGCCGCGACAAAGCAGATCCCCAGCAGGACCCGGCCGCCGGTCAACGGGTTACTCCTTAAAGAAATCCCGCACGGCTTGTGCGACTCTGTCCACTTCACCGTCTTCCAGATGGGGATGCATGGGAAGAGACAGTACTTCCGCGGCCAGGCGTTCAGAAACCGGAAAATCCCCTTTTCGATACCCGAGGTTGCGGACACCGGGTTGCAAGTGGCAGGGGATCGGATAGTGAATTCCGACACCGATTTGTCGGTTACGCAGGGATTCGGCCAGCTGATCGCGTTTGCAAGTCTGGATCACATACAGGTGATAAACCGGATGCCGCCCGTCACCCGCGGTGAAAGAGACAAGCGGGAGCCCTTGTAATGCCTTGTCGTAACGGGCGGCCAAGTCGATTCGGCGTTGGTTCCACCGGTCCAGGTGTTTTAATTTCAAACGCAAGACCACGGCTTGCATTTCGTCCAGGCGGGAGTTAAAGCCGATTTCTCCATGGGTATACTTGTCGGTCTGGCCGTGCAGTCGCAGCCTTTGCAGGGCGTCTTTCACATCTTCGCGCTGGGTGAGAACAATGCCGCCTTCTCCGAGAGCGCTGAGGTTCTTTGAAAAGTAGAAACTATAGGCGGCCGCATCGCCGAAAGAGCCGATCTTTCGCCCATTGAAATCAGCGCCATGGGCCTGGGCGCAGTCTTCAAGTACCTGCAGCCCGTTATCGTGGGCGATCTGCATCAACTCGTCCATTTTGGCCGGCATGCCGTACAAATGCACGGGAATCATGGCGTGTACCCTGCGCCCTGTTGTTTTGTTGTAGAGTTTACCGTTGCGAAGCGAGCAGTTCTCGCGAATAAAATCGTTGACCGCTTGGGGTGAAAGCGTAGCGGATTCTTTGTCAACGTCCAACATAACCGGTACGGCTCCGCAGTGCGCAACCGCTTCCACGGTGGCGAAAAAGGTGAAGGCGGGCACAATGACTTCTTCATCGGGAAGGATGCCGAGTGCGAGGAGGCCCAGATGGATCGCGGCGGTTCCGGAACCAACCCCGACCCCGAAGCGGGCTTCGGAGTAGCGGGCGAACTCATTTTCGAAAGCGCTCATGTGAGGACCCAGCATCAGGTGCATATTCACAAAAACTTCATCCCAGGTCCTGTGCAATTCATCCCGAATCTCTTCGTATTGGGCCCGGATGTCCACTAATTTGATTTCTTTATGCAACGGTATCCTCCAAATGAAATTCGCCCAGAGATTAGCAGAGCCTTCGAATGAAGTCAACCGGAAGTGTAGGAACGGATCACCAGAAGTCGCCGCTGCTGCTGATTTCCCTCATCGTCAACCACCATGATGCGATGCCATCCCGGATCCAGCAACAATGCTTTTTTATGTGTGCCCCGGGTCTCACCGTGGTATTCTCCATCCACGTACCAGAATACGCGTGATGCCGGCATGCTGTGCGCGACGGTTATCGTGATGCGTTGCCACACCCCTTGAAAATCGCGGGGAATCATGATTCGGGCGTTGGGTTCGGGGTAGACGATGCGCAAAAAGTTGTCGGTCGCGGCAGCCGGGCAGCCGGGCAGATGGGGCGGGAGGGGCTGGTATCCGATGCCGCGGCTGCGCATGAACTGTGCAACCTCAGGCGGCAGTACCAGCCGTGTGTCGGACTTGTATTGACCGGGAATCCAACATTGTGAGCATACCTGGTATATTCCGTCCCGGGTAAGGTAAACCTTACGATGATAGGGGCATATGGGCAGCGGCCGCGCCCGTAACGGGGCATCCACGGTGACGGTATGGGGACAGTTCGGCCCCGCCCTGAAACCACTGTCCCGGCATAGAATGACTTTCTGGAAAATGACTTCCTGACGGGAAAACCAGGACGCCCGATTCCCGGTCGGCAGCGAATTGAACAATTGGAACATCAATGGAGCGGCCGTACCGGCACCGGAAAGTCGGGGATTGCCTTGCCCGTTGAAATTGCCCGCCCAGATGCCGATGGTCCAGGTAGGGGTCAAGCCCAGAGACCAGGCGTCTCTTTGCCCGTAACTGGTTCCGGTTTTCCAGGCCACGGGTCGACTGCTGCTGAACTGTTGCCAATAGTATTCAGCCCCGGGCCGCTTCAAGTGGCGCAGAATGTCCAGGGTCAGAAAGCAGGTCTGGGAAGAAATCAGGCGCGGAGAAAAAAAGGGTTTGATTCCTCCGGCTCGGAAACGGGGCGGGTGGAACTCACCCCCGGCGCCGAGTCCGCGGTACAAGGACGCCAGTTCCAGCAGGCAGGCTTCACCACCGCCCAGAATCAAAGTCAGGCCATATTCATCCGGGTTACGAAAGAGGGTGGACAGGCCGGCGTTCTGAAGAAAACGATACAGGCGGTCCGTACCGTATAGGTTCAACAGCCGTACTGCGGGCACATTTAAGGACTGGATCAGCGCGTTGCGGGCTGTCACCAATCCCCCGTATCCGCGGTCGGCATTGGCCGGAGAGAAAGCGCCGTAGAAAGTAGGGACATCCCGTATCCAGGTGCGGGGCAGAATCAGACCGGCGTCCATGGACAGTGCGTAGAGAAACGGTTTTAGAATGGAGCCCGTTGATCGCGGAGCGGCGGCTCCGTCGATGGGACCCTTTGCGGCAAAGTCAAAGTAATCCGGTGATCCTACGTACGCCTTCACCTCTCCGGTTTCAGTATCCAATACCACTGCCGCGATATGTTGGATTCCTTCGCGGGTGGTGGATCGCGCATAATCAGCCACTGCGTGTTCGACAGCGGCTTGGATTTTCCGGTCCAGTGTGGATTCATTGATTTTACCGCGGCAGGAAGGGTCATTGTGGAAACGTTGGGACCAATGCGCCCCCGCGATCTGAAAACTGTGCAGGTTTGACGGGAGCGGTTCCTCGCTTGCCAGGCGGGCGATGGCCGGTGAAATGACGGCCTCCTGTTCCAATCTCTTTAAAAGCGCGTTTCTTTTGGTTCGCAACTGTTCCCGGTTCATCACCGGAGAGATCAATCCGGGAGAATTGGGCAGAACAGCGAGAGTAGCGGCTTCGCTCCATGTCAGTTGCTGTGGCGTTTTGCCGAAATAGCGCATCGCGGCCGCCTGGATTCCCTCGATGTTGCCTCCATAAGGAGCGTGATTCAGGTAGGTGAGCAGGATCCGGGATTTCGACCAGCGCAACTCGAGTTTGAACGCCTGCAGGGCTTCAAGGAGTTTGTTGATCAGTGTCCTGGGGCGTCGGTGCGCCAGACGGATGGTTTGCATGGTAAGGGTGGAAGCCCCTTCAACCACTTCCAGGTGACGTAGGTTCTTCCAAGCCGCACGCAGCACGGCGTGAAGATCAACACCTGCGTGCCAGGGGAAATGACCGTCCTCGTACATCAGTACGCAAGCCAGAAGCGGCTTGGGAATGCGGTAATCGGGATCAGGCGGGAAACGCCATTGCTGGTCCGCAGAAAGAAAGGCGCGCAGAAGCCTGCCCTGGTGATCGCGCACCACCGTGCTGTATTGGTTTGCAAAACGAGGCAAGGGTATGGCCAAATATGCGGCCAGCATCAGCAGGACAACCAGAGACAAAAACAGGCATCTCCGTCGCCGGGGGCTTTTGCATCCATCTCGAGGCATGGCAAAAGTGTAACAGTTTGTCGCGGTCAAGAAAAGGTCAGGAAAAGCGTTTGGTGTAAACTCCTTTCGCTTTGACAGCGTAGTTAAAACCATGAAACCGTACCGTCGCATGTTTGCGTGTTTCATTGCATCGGCATGGATGATTTCTCTGTCTTTGCTATCGGCACATGTGTACTTCCATGTCAACCTGCGGCTATGTGTTGAAGGGGAATACCGGTCGACGCATGCCGATCATTGCTTTCATGGCCACTACCGCTGTATCCTGAATGCCCGGGCCGTATTGGAGAGGGATAACGGTGATTATATTCTCTATTCTCTGGAAAAATACGACGGAAACATCACCGAGGTTGTGTGGAAAGAATGGCTGGATTTGCCTGGTAAAGAACGGGGCTACTCTCTGAGTGACCTCGTTCATCCAGAGATAAAGATGCGATTTGCCTTGAGGGAGAAGGGAAAAGTGTTGCTGGATTTTTTGGTGGAGGCGGATGTTTCAACCCCGGGTCTAAAGAGACTGAAGCAGAAGTTCTTCTGGCCCCGCAGTTTTACCGCGGCTGGAGGAGATGAAGAAGAAAATTACAAGCAGGGGATTTTTCGGGGTTCCAACCGCGTGGAATGGCAAGAGTCAGCCATGAAGAAACCATCTGGTGTTGTGGGGGAGTGCAGTTGGAGTTGGAAAGATGTCCGCAAGCAATGGACGCATACCCAGCGGATTGATCTGAGTTTCAGCGCGGCCCCGGAGAGAGGGGAAACGCGTTGACTTTTTTCCGGGCTTTGGTTATATTGTGCTCTCTCCGATCCGTGGAGATCTCTGTTTGCCACAGGGAAAACGCGGGGACTTTCACAACTTCCGGGGTTGCACATGCTGTCCTTTCTAACGGTTGAGAACTTCGCGGTGGTCCAAGCCGCCCGACTGGATTTTTCTCCAGGGCTGAATGTGCTCACGGGGGAAACCGGCGCGGGCAAATCTATCCTGATCGGCGCCTTGAACATGTTGTTGAAGCGCAAGGCCTCATCCAGCGCGATACGTGACGGCGCGGAGCGCCTGGTTGTGGAGGCTTTGTTTGTAAACGGCAAAGAAGAATTTGTGCTGCGCCGGGAACTGGGGCGGCGAAAATCGATCTGTTTTATCAACGGCGGCATGGTTCCGTTTGACCGCCTGCAAGCGGAAGCAGAAACAAGGTTGAATATCTATGGGCAGAATGAGCATGTGTTTTTGCTGAACCCGGCCAATCATGCCCAATACCTGGATGCTTTCGCGGAAAACGCTGGTGGACTGAAAAACCTGGCCTCAGCCTTTTCAGAACTGCGTCATTGTTTAGAGGAGATGAACGAACTGCAACGGCACAAGCAGGGTATGGAGGAACGCCTCGATTTCCTGGCCTACCGGGTCAAGGAGATTGAAGAGTTGGACTTGCAGCCCGGCCAGGATGAGGAGCTGGCGCAGCGAGCAAAGATCCTGGGATCCGCTGAAGAGATCCTGACCCGCACTTCCCGCTTAACCATGCAACTCTACGAGGGGGAAAACGCCCTGTACAACCAGGTAACGGATGTGATAAAAGACCTGCGTTTCCTGCAGGAGATCTACCCGGACCTGGAACCGTTTTCAAGGGACCTGGACCAGTTAGGCGGCATGATTCCTGATTTGTCAAAGTACCTGAGTGGAGTCGCCGGCCGCGTCGAGTACGATGAAGGCGAACTGAATCAGTTGGAAGAAAAACTTTTGCGTATCCGGCGCCTGAAAACCAAGTACGATACCGACCTGGACGGCCTGTTGCAACAGCTTGAAAGGATGCGGACTGAAAGGGAGCGACTGATCCACATGGATATGTCTTTGCGGGATTCCAGCCGTAGGGTGAAAGCGGCTCTGGATCTCTATCGGAAGGAACTGGAGGACTTGAGGCGCCGTCGGCGGGAATATGCCAGCAAATTGGGCACGGTTATGGAACGGGAACTGGAACGATTGGAGTTGCCCCACTCCAGCTTCGAGGTGCGGATCTTTGAACAAGAAGTCACGGAACACTCGGCTTCTGAACGTGGGCCGGACCGGGTGGAGTTCTTTTTCTCTTCAAATCCCGGCCAGGCGCCGGCCCGTGTTCGTGATGTGGCATCAGGAGGTGAATTGTCCCGCTTGATGCTGGCGTTAAAATCCTTGAGAGATGAGAATCGCGGAATCACCAGTATTTTCGATGAGATCGATACGGGCATAGGCGGCAAGACCGCCGAATTCGTGGGCGAAAAACTGCAACGCATTTCCCGCCAGAACCAGGTGCTGTGCATTTCACATTTGCCCCAGATCGCCGCTTTTGCAGATCGTCACTTTCTCGTTGAGAAGCGTTTTGAGAACCAAAGAACCTTCAGCTCTGTGCGTATTCTGGATGCAACCGAACAGGTGCGGGAACTCGCCCGGCTGATGGCCGGAAGTGCCGTTAACGATGATGTGATTCGCGCCGCGAAAAATCTGCGGGAACAACATCGTTCATGACATTCTTTATTCACACCTTCGGGTGCCAGATGAATGTCAACGATTCAGAAAAGATGGCATCCGTTCTCAGCCGCGGGGGAATGAGACCGGTAGAGCGGGTAGCGGATGCCCGGGTGGTTGTGGTCAACAGTTGTGCGGTCCGCGCCAAGGCCCGGGAAAAAGCCCTTTCGTTTATCGGTCGTTTGCATCCGGATCAAATCGTTATCCTGGCCGGGTGTGTCTCGCAGGCGGAGAAAGAGCAACTGCTTACCCGCCACCGACGGATCGATTTCCTGGTGGGCACCCACCAGTTTCATTGCTTGGATCACATTGTTGCCGGCCTGCTTCAGAGCCGGCATAGGGGGGCGTCCCTGGGTTTCTCGCGACGCTGGACGGAACTTGTTCCCGATGCATTTGCCCGCAGCAGTTCAGTGACTGCTTATGTGTCCATCATGGAGGGTTGTGACAATTTTTGTTCCTATTGCATTGTTCCCTTCACCCGTGGGCGGGAAAAAAACCGCCCCGGCCGGGACATACTGGCGGAAGCCCGCTCACTGGCTGATCAGGGATACCGCGAGATCGTGCTGCTGGGACAGAACGTCAACCACTGGATTTGTCCGGAAAGCCAAGAGACATTTCCCAGCCTACTGGATCGCCTGGCATCCGTCGCTGATGTTCAGTGGATTCGTTTCATTACTTCCTATCCCGGTTATCACGATTCCCGGCTGGTTAGAGTCGTGGCCTCCCATGACCGCATCGCCCGGCATATTCATTTGCCGGCACAATCCGGCTCGACCCGCATTCTGCGGCGCATGAACCGCAATTATTCGCGAGAGGAATATCTCAAGATCATATCTCAATACCGTCGCGCCATCCCCCGCATGCGTTTTTCATCTGATTTTATCGTCGGCTTTCCGGGAGAAACCGAAAAGGATTTCATGGCAACGCTGTCGTTGCTGCGTAAAGTGGAATATGAATCCGTGTTTTCCTTTGCCTACTCTTCCCGGCCCCTGACCCGGGCCCAAGCCTGGGGGGATGATGTGCCCCGGGAAGTAAAGCGGGAGCGGCTTCGGATTTTGCAGCAGCTCCAGGAAGAAATTCAGTGCCGGCGCAATCGTGCCCTGATTGGCAGTGAGCAAGATGTACTGGTGATGGCGCCCCATCCATCAGCGGTCAAAGAAGTGATTGCCCGCACGGAGAGTTACCGTGTGGTAAATCTCGAGTCCAGGATGCCACCGGGCAGCTCAATTCGGGTGCGGATCACGGCTGCAGGCCCCCATTCGCTTCGCGGCGTGGAGGTAAGAAATTAACGGCGCGGTCGAAAAAACGCCAATTCTTGCCTGATGTGTCAAAGATTCCGGACGCGTGGGTTGTCTTGACTTGTCGACATGGATATGGTAAAAAACCATGTATCGCTGATCACTGAAAAGGAATCCGAATGCTCATAGAAACAGCAAAAATCGGCCCAGCCGGCATGTCCCTGGCGGACATGATCGAAATGGGGGACGCGTCCCTCGTTGACGAAGATGGAAGTTACCTGGATGACATCCATTACTCTGTTCATCTGGTTCGTGACGGTGAGCGGATTCGTGCGCGAGGCAGTGTGCGCACATCGATCTCTCTCACTTGTGGGCGTTGCCTGGAGGAATTTGAACAGAAGGTCAACTCCCGTTTCGACATTATCCTGTTCCCCGTGCAACGGGGGGATGGTGGTTCGACCGGGCTGAAAGAAAACGACTTGGAAACGATTTTTTTCCAGGGAAACCATATCGACCTTACGCGGATTATGTCCGAGCAGGTGAATATCTGCATTCCCGATTATCCCGTCTGCCGCCCGGATTGCCGTGGAATCTGTGCAAATTGCGGCGTGAATTTGAATTTTGAATCCTGCCAGTGCGAGCAATCCAGCGCATCCTCCGATTATTGGCCGGATAAACTCAAGAGGTGAATGATGGCATTACCCAAAAGGCGACATTCTCATCAGAGAACCCATAAACGCAGATCCCATGATGCCCTGAAAGTAGAGGGTCTCTCAGTGTGTCCCAATTGCAAGGAACCCAAGTTGCCCCACCGGGTATGTGGCGGTTGCGGGTACTACAATGAACGGCAAATTGTCAAGGGAAGCGAAGAATAGTGCATGGAACCCGTTGCGGTGGCCATAGACGCCATGGGAGGTGACCACGCTCCAGCCGTGGTCGTAAAGGGTGTGATGGAGTTTCTTTCCAAGAACCCCGATACCCATATTTATCTGGTGGGCAAGAAACGCGAGATCCGCCGCGAACTGCGACGCATTTCCCGTTCCGCCATGGATGACAGATTACGTGTGGTCAATGCCCACGAACAGATTTCCATGCGTGAACAACTGCTGTCTTACTGGCGCAAACGTGAGCGCACCTCCATCCAACAGGCTTTGGACCTGGTGCGCAAAGGTACGGCGCAGGCCATGGTTTCCGCCGGCAACACCGGTGCGGTGATGGCTTTGGCTAAAACCAGCCTGGGGATGCTTGAAGGTATCGGCCGGCCGGCCCTCGCGACCCTGATACCCACGGCAAAAGGCAAGACCATGCTCATGGATGTGGGTGCCAATGTGGATTCCCGACCCCGCCATCTGGTGGAATTCGCCCTGATGGGAAAAGTGTTCATGCAAACCGTTCATGGAGTTTCAAATCCCCGCATCGCCCTCATGAGTATCGGTGAAGAGGAGGGCAAGGGAAACGAATTGATCAAGCGCACTTACGCCATATTGAAATCCATGGACATAAATTTCGTTGGCAATATCGAAGGCCGGGAAGCCTACCTGGGCGAGTCCGACCTGATCGTTACCGATGGCTTCACCGGCAATATCACCCTCAAAGTGGCCGAAGGTGTGGTTGATGTGATGATGAACTTGATCCAGGGTGAAGTTCGGTCCAGTCTGCAATCGCGACTGGGAGTATTTTTCTTGAAACGGTCTTTGCGGCGTTTGCGCCGGCGTCTCGATTATGCGGAAATCGGCGGGGCGCTGCTTTTGGGGGTGAATGGCATTGTGGTGATCGGGCATGGGTGTTCCAACGCCAAGGCGGTCGGCAGCGCCATTGATTTGTCTGTGCGCATGGTACGGGAGCGGGTGCAAGAACGTATTGCCGCGGAGGTTCGCGGAATGCGCAATGTATTGGAGGAGTTGAGTTATGCCTGAAATCAAAGGGAACGCGATTGTCACCGGCGCCGCCCGCGGAATCGGAAAAGCCATTGCCCTGCATTTGGCACGAAACGGTTTCAATGTGGCTGTATCGGATATTCGTGAAGAAGATGCTCAAGCTACGGCTAAAGAAGTAAAATCGCTGGGTGTTGCCGCTCAGGTGGTGCGGACCGATGTGTCCCAGGCGCAAGATGCCGAAACCCTTGTCCAGTCCGTTCGGGAAACCTGGGATACGGTTGACGTGCTGGTCAACAATGCCGGGGTTACCCGCGATAACTTGTCTATGCGCATGAGCGAATCCGATTGGGACATGGTCTTGAATATCAACCTGAAAGGAGCTTTTCTCTGTTCCCGGGAAGCGGCCAAAGTGATGATGCAGCAGCGCTCTGGACGCATCATCAACATCGCGTCCGTGGCGGGTTTGATCGGGACTGCCGGTCAAGCCAACTATGCGGCTTCCAAAGCGGGATTGATCGCGTTGACCAAGACCATGGCCCGGGAGCTGGGCGGACGCAATGTGACGGTTAATGCCATAGCCCCTGGTTTTATTCTTACGGAAATGACCGAGCAGTTATCCGATAAGGTCAAGGAGGGATATCTGAGTCAGATTCCCTTGAAAAGGGGCGGCACCCCCCAGGACATTGCGGATGCCGTGGGATTTCTGGTTTCTCCGGCCGCGGGTTATATCACCGGTACGGTGATCAATGTGTCCGGCGGATTGGTGATGTAGTTTTGTTTCAGAAACTGATTGATGCGGAAACGGAAGTCGATGGGGATATAGATGGAAATTAGATTTCCGTCAGCCCCGAAATAGATGAAACAGACCAATTAATTGGAGGAAATCATGACAAAAGAAGAGATTATGGGAAAAGTCAAGGAAGTTGTGGCCGAGAAACTGAATGTAGGTGAAGACCAGGTCACCACGGAAGCCAAGTTTGTTGAAGACCTGGGCGCGGACTCGTTGGACCAGGTGGAGTTGATTATGGCGCTGGAAGATGAATTCGACCTCAAAATCCCTGAGGAAGAAGCGGAAAAACTGAACACCGTCGGCTCCGCCGTTGATTTCATCGTTGAAAAAATGAAATAAAACATGAACCTTTTCAGGAAGACCGTCAACCTGAAGCGGGTGGTGGTAACGGGTCTCGGGGCCATTTCTCCGTTGGGCCGCACTGCCGCGGATAGCTGGAAAAGAGCGAGAGCCGGTGCCAACGGTGTCGGGTACATATCCCGTTTTGATGCCTCCCAATACTATTCCCGGGTTGCGGGTGAAGTCAAGGATTACGACCCCCTGGAGTACTTTGACCGCCGCGACTTGCGCAAGTACGATCCCTATATCCAGTTCGCTCTGATCGCTGCGGAGGATGCCTATCGGGACAGCGGCCTGGCTGAGGCGAAGTTGGATCCGACTCGCTGCGGGGTGTACATTGGTTCGGGAATCGGAGGAATCTCCAACATTGAAAAAAATGTAATCCGCTTACTGGAGCGAGGCCCTTCGCGGGTTTCCCCCTTTTTCCTGCCCGCAACCATCGCCAACCTGGCATCCGGAAATGTTTCCATCCGATACGGCATGAAGGGGCCCAATCTTGCCAATGTCACCGCCTGTGCAACCAGCACCCACTCAATTGGTGAATCATTCCGCATCATCCAGATGGGAGATGCCGATATCATGGTGGCCGGGGGGGCGGAATACCCGATTACTCCCCTTGGGGTGGCCGGGTTTTCCATAATGAGAGCCCTCTCTTCGCGCAATGATGCCCCAGAGAGAGCCAGCCGCCCTTTTGACCTTGAACGCGATGGATTCGTGATTGCCGAAGGCGCGGCTGTTGTGGTGCTGGAGAGCCTGGAAAGCGCTTTAAAGCGCAATGCCCTGATCTACGCTGAAGTGTCGGGTTACGGATATACCGGTGATGCCTTTCACATGACCGCTCCCGACCCTGAAGCGGACGGCGCGGTTCGCACCATGGAAATGGCCATCCGCGATGCCGGCATCACAACAAGCCAGATCGATTACATTAACGCGCACGGCACTTCCACTCCCCTCAATGACAAGACCGAAAGTCTGGGCATCCGTAAGCTTTTCGGTGAACATGCGGATCACTTGGCCATCAGTTCCACCAAATCCATGACCGGCCATATGCTCGGCGCCACGGGTGCCATGGAGTTTGTGTTTACCACCATGGCGTTAAAAGAAGGATTTGTTCCTCCCACCATCAACCTGGAGAATCCCGATCCGGAATGTGATCTGAACTATACTCCGGGTAAAGGGGTCGAGCGGGAATTGACCCATGCCCTGACCAATTCCTTTGGTTTCGGGGGCACCAACGGCGCCCTGGTGGTTTCACGGTTTATGGCGGATTAATCCGTCAACCCCGTCCTCCCGGTCCCTCTACGGACGGATTGGGAGGACGGATGTGGGTGGCGCAGTATGAAATTCAGAATGCGTCCGCAACCCGGTCCCTGGCGTCGGTAAGAGGGAAATTCGCGGGAACAGAAAGTACAAACCCCGGAACGCCGGATGCGATGAGCCGGGATCCCCGTTGCCTGTAAGAAACTTGTAATTCCATTGCGGATGTCCAAGGTCCATCGAGCCCGGGAATTGTGGGAGAATCCCCAGAATCCCGCGGATGGTTCAAAAAACATCTTTGGCAATTCATTTCCCACCGCGTAGCATCTGCCTTCAATGGCTGGCCCCAGCCAAACATTCATAACGGACAAAGATGATTGGCGTTGATTCAGCATTCGCGTCCAGTTGGTGAGTATCCCCGCAGCAAGTCCCCGCCAACCCACGTGGACCAAGCCGGCTGTTTCGCCGGCGTCATCCCAGAAAAAGAGGGGTGTGCAGTCAGCGGTGCGGATGATGCCCACAGTTCCGGTTTCTTCCAGAAAGAAACCATCAGCCACGGTTCCCGGGGGGTGGGGAAAGGAAGAGGCCAGTCTGGGGGTGTGTTCCTGGGTCAACCAGAAAGCCCGGCGTGCGATATCGGGGCCCAATCGATGGGACAGCTCTATCATCAGGTTGTCGCGGGTCGCGGTGCCCACGGTGTGTCCGTAGGTGATTCTTTCGGTTGTAAATAGTTGCAAACCGGACGGTTGAGCTGGGTTGGGCGGACTTTTCTCCATGATGTCGCTCTTTTTGTAACCAAGAGCGACGACTGTGTCAAGTCGTAAATTGCACAGCGCTTGTTACCTGAAAGCAGTTCCGCTACAATACAGTTAAACCCATGACATCCAACATAAGAACTGGAAGGGAAGTAGATGTGTTTCCAGTGGAATCCCGTGCGCAATTGCGCCGGTTCGTGAATTTCCCGTACCGTCTTTACCGCGGGAATCCTTGTTGGGTGCCCCAATTTCGCGAAGATGAATGGCGATTCCACCTTCCCGAACACAATGCCTTCCTGCGCACAAACCCGGTTCAGTTTTTTTTGGCGATCCGAGGGAAACACGTGGTGGGGCGAATCGCCGCCATTATCAACCGGGATCACGACCGTACCCATGGGGAAGGGACGGCATTTTTCGGGCGGTTTGAATGTTGCGACGATCCCGCAGTCGCCAGGGCCCTGGTGGCGGCCGCGGCACACTGGGTGCAAACACGCGGTGCCCGGCGCCTGCGGGGGCCGACGGATTTTTCCACGAACAACGTTTCCGGCCTTTTGGAGCAGGGCTTTTCCCGTCCGCCGCGAATTCTGATGCCTTACAATCCGGAGTATTACCTAAACCTCCTGGATCAATGCGGCTTCCAAGTGGTGATGCGGTTTTTTGCATACGAAGTGGATTCCGCCACCATCCGCTTTCCCACCATCGTGGATCGGTTGGAGCAACGCCTTGAGCGGCAGGGCGTCCGCTTTCGCTACCCGGATTATTCCCGGGTTGAAGAGGAATCGGCTTTGGTTGTGGATTTGTTCAATCGTGCCTGGTCGGATAACTGGGGCTTCGTGCCGCTGAACAAGCGGGAAATGATGGAAGATTTCCTGCGTGTGAAGCCCTTTGCTCACAGGGACCTGATTATCCTGGCTGAGAAAGATGGTGAGCCATTGGGGTTTTCCCTGGCTTTGCCGGATATATACCAGGCTTTGCCGGGCCTGAACGGACGGTTGCTGCCCTTTAACTGGTTGCGCCTGTTGCTCCGGATAAAGAAAATCGATGCCATCCGTGTTTTACTCATGGGCGTGGTACCCGAGTATCGTCATCGTGGCATCGACCTGGTTTTTTACCGCCGCACCATGATCAACGCCATGGCCCACAATATCCATCGGGCGGAGTTGAGTTGGATCCTGGAATCCAACGGCCCCATGAACCGCGTGCTTGAACACATCAACGCCTGGGTGACAAAGTCCTACCGGATCGTGGAGATGCCCTTGCCCGCGATGGCGTCACCCTCATGCGCAACTTGATCCCTGTGCGGATTTAGAGTACACTTTGAGTCCATATCAGCGTAAGGAGTTTCCCATGGAGTTGGACGACATCCGCATTTCCCGAGCCATAATCGAGCGCTGGTCCGCCAAGTTGTTGGATTCACTGGAACTGGATGTCGCGCTGGTGGGTGGAGGGCCTTCCAACCTGGTATGTGGTGCCGAGCTCGGGCGCCTCGGTTTCCGCACCGCGGTATTTGAATCCAAGCTCTCTCCCGGGGGCGGAATGTGGGGTGGGGGAATGATGCTCAACGAATTGGTGGTGCAGGAGAGTGCGCTGCCTTTGCTGGAGCGGTTCGGCATCCGTTACCGGGAATACGGGGAAGGATATTTCACGGCTGACAGCGTGGAGTCCACGGCCAGTCTGATTGCCGGTTGCGTACAGTCGGGTACTCGTATTTTCAACTTGATCCAAGTGGAAGATGTGATGTTCAGAGATAGTAACGAAGAACGGCGGGTCAACGGCCTGGTATTGAATTGGTCTCCCGTCACCCGCCTGGGTTTGCATGTCGATCCCCTAACAGTGCGTTCCCGGTTCGTCGTGGACGGTACCGGGCACGACGCGGAAGTCTGCAACATCGTGGCGCGCAAGATCGATGCTTGTCTGGATACCCGCAGCGGCGGCGTGGTCGGAGAGATGTCGATGTGGGCCCATCGTGGTGAAGCCTGGACCATTGACAACGCCGGCGAAGTTTACCCCGGCTTGTACGTAACCGGAATGGCCGCCAATGCGGCCAGGGGCGGTCCGCGCATGGGGCCTGTTTTCGGCGGAATGCTGCTGTCGGGGGAAAAGATCGCGGCGGAAATGGCCCATATCCTCAGGCCATGAATGCAGTGCGGTTTTGCCACACTTGCGGTGGTGAAATCGAGCTTTGCCTTGTCGATGGCCGGGAACGAAGGGTATGTTCCCGTTGCGGCGAGGTGGCGTATGAAAACCCGGTTCCCGCAACGGCTGCCGTGGTGATCGATGCGGACGGCCGGGCGTTGCTGGTCCGGCGGCGTCAACCACCCAAAACCGGGGAATGGTGCCTTCCAGGCGGTTTCCTGGAAATCGATGAAACGCCCCCATCGGGCTGCCTGCGGGAGTTATGGGAAGAAACCGGCCTGGAAGGCGAAATCGGTGCCCTGATCCATGTGGAGATGGGACACGGTCACTTGTACCGGTCCGTGCTTGTGGTGGGATTCCGGGTCGTGAATGTCCGAGGCTGCCCGCGGCCCGGCGATGATTCCGCGGAGGTGCGGTTTTTTGATCCACTTGAGATGCCTCACCTGGCATTTCAAAGCCATCGGCTCCTGTTGGAAAAGGCTTATTCCATGAATACCGATCCATTGGGTAAAGAACCTCTTCAACGCCCACAACTTCCGCGGGGAGCGTATGTCATTTCGAGCGGGGACCATATTCAGGTGGTACGGCAGGCGTGTCATGCCGGTGCCCGTGTGATCCAGTTCCGGGACAAAACCATGTCCCGGCGATTGCTGTTGGAAACGGCGCGGAAGTTGCGCGGTATTACCCGGCAAGCGGGGGCTTTGCTGTTGGTCAACGACCACCCGGATCTGGTCGTCTTGTGTGACGCGGATGGGGTTCATCTGGGTCAGGAGGATTTTTGCCCGGAAGATGCCCGGCGCATCCTGCCTTCCAGAATGTTGTTGGGGGTGTCTACCCATTCGCTTGATCAAGCCGTTGCCGCTGAAGCCGCCGGGGCGGACTACATCGGTATCGGTCCGGTTTTTGCCACGCCGACCAAAGCGGATTACGCGCCTATCGGCCTGGATACGGTGCGCCGGGTTGCCGGCTCCATATCCATTCCTACCGTGGCTATCGGCGGGATCAACGCTTCCAATCTGGAACAGGTCGTCGCAACCGGAGTATCCAATCTGGCCATGGTGCGCGCGTTTCAAAAAGATACGCGGGGCATGGTCATGCGGATCAATGCGGTTTTGGGGTAAAAAAGTCGAAAGCTAAAAGTAGAAAGTCGGGATCTATTACGTTTTGTGTGGGTAAATCCGCAAAGATGATGAGCGAGAAATTGTTGTGATGAGTACCCAGAGGGCATACATACCCGCAGGGCATAAAGCATAAGCGAACGCAAACGGCAGGTTCCGGGGCCCCATGGGCTGAGGCAGGACGGCCGAAGGTAAAATGATGCCCCGGATTACATCCCAAATAACCACCGGGGTCATTTTAGTCCGCCGAAGACCGCATGGGTCTGAACCGAAGTGGTGAGCGATGACCTGTGCCCTCTGGGTATTTGTGCCCGAAAGGGTACTCTCATTCAGCCTTATCATTTTTTCAAATAAGTATAACCCCCAAACCCACACAAAATGGAAGAGAACCAAAAGTCGAAAACTATTCAACTTTCCAACTCTTCAACTTTGTTTAGACAGACGGGGGTTTTGAAGGGAAGCTTATTCTTCGAGAATAAAGGCTTCTTTTTCCTTCATCAGGCTTTCCAGTGAAGCCACGCCTTGATCGATTACCTGTTGCAGATTGTCATAAAAACGTTTTTCCTCATCTTCAGAAATTTCCTTGCTTTCCTGCAGGCCTTTGGCCAGATCCCGGTATTCCCGCCGTACACTGCGGATGGCGGTCTTGCGCTCCTCCGTGTACATCTTGAGCTTGCGGATCAGTTCCAGGCGGCGCTCCTGGTCGAGTGGCGGGATCGGCAATCGGATCAACTTGCCGTCGGAAATGGGATTAAGCCCCAGATTCGCGCCACGGATGGCCTTTTCTACCTCTGGAGTGGATTTTTGATCCCAGGGCTGAATAACGATCAAGCCGGCATCAGGCACCGACAAAGTGGCCAACTGGTTGACCGGAGTGGGCGTACCGTAGTAGGAAACCATCACGCCATCCAGGACGGATAATGACGCACGCCCTGTGCGGAACTTGGACAGTTCCTTTTTGAAATCCTTTTCGATTTCCAAAACTTCCTGTTTGGCTTCTGAGAGTGCTTCCTTGAGCATTGAAAATCCTCCCGAATTACTGGATCAATGTTCCGATGCGATCGGAATGGACGGCTTCAATGATGCTACCGGTCTTGTTGATATCGAATATCTTGATTTTTAGTTGGTTTTCCCGGCATAACGCCACGGCAGTGGCATCCATTACCCGCAAATCCCTGGACAGAATCTCTGCGTAAGAGATGGTGGTGAATTTTCGAGCGTCCGGTACTTTGCGGGGGTCAGCGGAAAAGACGCCGTCGACCATGGTGGCTTTTAAAAGAATATCCGCCTGGATCTCGATGGCGCGCAGTGCGGCGGCGGTGTCGGTTGAAAAGAACGGGCTGCCCGTGCCTGCGGTAAAGATGACCACCCGGCCCTTTTCCAAATGGCGGGTGGCCCTTCTGCGGATAAAGGGTTCAGCCACTTCCTTGATTTCCAGAGCCGAGATCAGGCGGGTTTTCATGCCCGATTTTTCCAGGGTGTCCTGAATGGCGATGCCGTTGATTACGGTGGCCAGCATGCCCATGTAGTCTGCTGAAGCCCGACCCATGCCCAACTCATCAGCGGCGATACCACGAAAAAAATTCCCCCCGCCTGTTACCAGGGCGATTTCGATCCCCAGTTTATGCAACTCCTCTATCTGGGCGGCAATCCCCTGCAGGACCGGAGTGGAAATACCGAAAGATTGATCCCCTTTCAGTGCTTCACCGCTGAGTTTCAGTACGATGCGCCGAAAATGGGGAAGATCGTCCATTTGCCCCTCTCAATCACCAACCTGATAGCGCACAAAGCGCTTAACGATGATGTTCTCTCCGATTTTGTGAATGTGTTCCGTGATCAGGTCCCGGATGGTCTTGGTATCATCCTTGAAAAATTTCTGGTCCAGCAGGCAGACATCGGCCTGGAATTTTTTTATTTTGCCCTCAATGATCTTTTTTACGACATTTTCGGGTTTGCCCTGCTTTTTCATCTGTTCGCGATAGATCTCTTTCTCTTTTTCCAGAACTTCTTCCGGGATCTCATCCGCATCTACGTATTGTGGAGACATAGCGGCGATCTGCATGGCGATATCTTTTACCATGACCTGAAAATCTTCGTTCTTGGCCACAAAATCCGTTTCACAGCCCACCTCGACCAGCACACCGATCTTGGCGTTCGTGTGTATGTAAGCGCCGACAACGCCCTGGGTGGTGGCTCTGGAGGATTTGGCTTTGGCTTTTTCAAAACCGCGTTTGCGCAGGATCTCTTCCGCTTTCTGGTAGTTGTTGTCGGATTCCGTGACGGCCTTGCGGCATTCGAGAATTCCCACTCCGGTTTCCGCTCTGAGTTTTTTAACCAGTTCCATATCCACAGCCATGCTCATTTCTCCTTTTCGATGGGTTCCGGGGTCTCTGTGTCCGACGCTTCCGTTTCGGAAACCCGGGTGCCGGTCTCCGGGGCTCCATCTGAATCCAGAGCCTCATGTTCCGATGCGGCCTCCTCACTCACCGGAGTCATTTGCCCCTCCTCGTACAGATTCATTCCCTCTTGAACAGCTTCGCCGAATTTGGATACAAAGAGACGGATTGACCGGATGGCATCGTCGTTGCCGGGGATGGGATAGTCGATGACTTCGGGATTGGCGTTGGTATCTACAATGGCCACCAGGGGGATGCCCAGTTTACGGGCTTCACTGATGGCGATGTCTTCGTAAATGGCGTCGACTACGATGACCACACTGGGAAGCTGGCGCAGGTTGCGCAAGCCCCAGAGGTTCTTGTACAGTTTCTTGTACACTTTTTCGAGACGGGATTGTTCTTTCTTGCTCTTGACGTCCCAGCGGCCGTCCCGTTTCATTTCGTCCAGGTCGATCAACTTATCGATGCTCTTTTTGATCATGGGGAAATTGGTCAGCAAACCGCCGAGCCAGCGCTTATTGACGTAGTGTAGTCCTGTCTGCTCGCTGAGTTCCTCAATGATTGATTGAGCCTGCTTTTTGGTGCCCACGATCATGGCCTGACCGCCGCGAGCCACCGTGTCAGTGACAAATTGCAGGGCATCCTTGAACATCTCGATAGAGGTCTGCAGGTTGATGATGTAGATGCCGTTCTTTTTTCCGTATATGTACGGCTTCATCTTGGGATTCCAACGGCGCACCTGGTGGCCGAAGTGAACACCTGCTTCCAGCATTTCACGCATGTTAATGGATACCATAAAATATCTCCTACCTCTTGTGGTACTGGGACGCCTTACGGGCTTTCAGCAAACCGTATTTGCGGCGTTCCTTTTCGCGGGGGTCCCGGGTGAGCATGCCGGCGGATTTCAGTTGCGGGCGCAATTCGGAATTGAACTCCAGCAAAGCCCGGGCGATGCCGAGCTGAATCGCATCTGCTTGAGCGGAAACCCCACCACCGCATACACTGAGGAATACATCGAAGTTTTCCATGGTATTGGTGGCGGTCAGGGGTTTGTAAATAGTTAGTTTGTGGTTTTTCAACGGGAAGTACTCTTCAAACAGGCGGGAACGCTTGTTGACTGCCAGCTTGAACTCACCTTTTCCGGGTCTCAAGTACACCCTGGCGATACTGGTTTTGCGCCTGCCGGTGCCGTAATATTGAACGATACTCAACGTGTTCCTCCTTGAATGTTGATGCTTTCGGGTCTCTGTGCCGCGTGGCGATGTTCCGGGCCTTTAAAAACCTTCAGTTTCTTTATTGCCTGGCGGCTGATGCGGTTTTTGGGCATCATGCCCCTGACGGCGTGAAAGATGATCCTTTCCGGATGGGCGGCCAGCATGCGGGGATAACTGATCTCCTTGATGCCGCCCAGATATCCGGAATGTCGATAATATCTTTTTTGTTCCGTTTTGGCGCCTGTCAGGCGGATTTTCTCTGCGTTGACCACCACCACGAAATCGCCGTTATTGAAATAGGGAGTGTATTCCGGTTTGTGGCGCCCCTGAAGCAAGCGGGCGATTTCAGTGGCCAGGCGACCCAGTACCTGCCCCTCGGCGTCGATCAACCACCATTTGCCGGCATTGATATCATTTTTTGGTACAAACGTCCGGTTCATTTTGTTGAGCTTCATCATTTGACCTCGTCAGAAAAATCTATTTTTATACCATTTGGGGCTGTTTGTCAAGTTTTCCCCGGGCGAAGTCGGGGAGAATCGTGGTGAGGAATGCGGGTTGGATTGCACAAGCAGTGTGGATTGGATAAAACGGATTTTTTCCGGAGGCTAGATATGAACCAGTTGCGCAGGGCTATCGTGGGAGTGGATCGCGAATTACCTTTGTTACACGGGGGAACCGCCCCCTATGTCAATTTTGATAACGCTGCGTCGACTCCCGATTTGCGCCGGGTGTTGGACCGCGTTACTGCGTTCATGGACTTCTACAGTTCCATTCATCGGGGAACCGGATTCAAATCACGTCTTTCTTCGCAGGCTTATGAAATTTCCCGCAGCCTGGCCGGTGAATTCGTAGGTATCGACCCTGAGGAATATGTGGTGATCTTCGGGAAAAATGCCACCGAAGCCATCAACAAACTCTCTTACCGACTGCGACCTTCCCCGGAAAAGGCAATCATTGTTTCTCTCTTGGAGCACCATTCCAACGATTTGCCCTGGCGCCATCAGGGGCGGGTCCTCCATGCGCCGGTTCTCTGCACGGACGGTAGAATCGACCTGGAGGGTTTGGAAATGATGATCCGGGAACACCGGCATGATCTGGCGCTGGTGGCCATCAGCGGGGCTTCCAACGTCACCGGTCACCTAACCCCGCTGCGCGAGGTTGGCGCCATGGCCCATGCGGCCGGGGCCTGGTTCATGGTGGACGGCGCACAATTGGTGCCTCACAAGCCGGTGGACATGACAGCCGATGAAATCGATTTCCTGACCTATTCGGCGCACAAGATGTATGCCCCTTTCGGAACCGGCGTGCTGGTGGCGCGGCGCAGCCTGATGCCCGATGAGACCCCACCCGAATACCCCGGCGGCGGAACGGCCCGTTACGTGTCGCTGACGGATGTTGCCTGGGACGATCTCCCTTTCAGGGACGAATCCGGAAGCCCCAACGTGGTGGGAGCCGTAGCCCTTGCCGAAGCCATCCGGTTTTTTCAGGAGGTCGGATTCCCTCGCCTTGAGCGTATTGAACATGCCCTGACCACTCGATTGCTGCAGGGGTTGGGGCGGTTGCTCGGAATTGAGATTTACGGCAATCCCGACCCGTTTGACCTGGATCAACGGCTGGGAGTGGTGCCGTTCAACATGGAGGATATCCCTCATGCTCTGTTGGCGGCCGTACTTGCTCATGAATACGGTATCGGTGTCCGCAACGGATGTTTCTGCGCTCATCCCTACATAAAGTGCCTTTTGGGAATTAATGGCGAAGCGGAAAAGCGCCTGAGTGAAGAAATCCGCCGCAATGATCGCCGCGAATTGCCTGGTGCGGTTCGCATCTCTTTTGGATTTTACAATGAAGCCTGGGAGGTGGATCGTCTTCTGGGCGCACTGGAGAGATATGGGCACGCAGAAGCAGTCTGGCCCAGGCTTATGGATTGATTGTCCGCAGCGGTGAATACGTTTCCAAAGGATACGGAGATTTTTCCCATTGGTTCAAACTCTGAGAAACCGGTCGCTGCCGCAATCCGCTGATCCCGGCGCAGTTGATTTACTTGACAATTTTTGTTATTATAGTACCAATGCGACTGAACCGGCACCAGATCGAGCACATGGCCTTTGCATTGGTTAAGGGCTTACTGCGCGATCAAACCATTTTAACGGAAGATCGCGACAAAATGGTTGCGGAAATCCAGGAATTGATCAGTCGCGAACTGGAAAAGGAGGATCACCTGGATGAGCAGGTTAAAGAGATTTTAAAGGAAAAATTAAACGATATCCGCAATTCAAATATTGATTACTACGAGATGTTCAAAATGGTCAAGTCCAAATTGGCGGAAAAGGAGAACATCATCCTATGACCCTGAAACTTTCCCGCAACAAGGTCAACCACCTTACCCGCCTGATCGTTGAATACATAGAAAACAACGAGGAACTGGACTATCGCGAGGATGTGACCGGTATCCGTTTCAAGGTTTTTAACCTCATCATGGACGAGCTTCATTTTTTTCAAGAGATTGAAGATCGAGCCCGCATGCGGGTAAACTCCCAGAAACGCAGCGTTCCCGAAGGTTCGCGTGAGTGGGAGATTCTGTTCCGCAAATACACCAACGAAGAGTTTGACAAACTGGGTCGTCTCTGGGACTGACCCGCTCGCCGGCAGCCCTTTGGACCGATAAGCACTCACCGGTGTTGGTTTTCCCCTCTCTATTCGGATTCGTGGTTGAGCGCTTTCATCGGGTGTGGTAATATCTCTTTTCCGCGTTTTCTAAAGGCACCGACCAAGTGAATGGGTCAGGTGGAAAATGAAGACAATCAGGACACGCAAGGGCTTGACCGTTCCTTTAAAAGGGGCGCCGGATCAAATCGTTTATCCCGCTGCCGACGTCACTCAAGTGGGGATATCCACTCTGGATTATCCGGGCCTGAAACCCCGTCTGCGGGTGAAAGAGGGTGACCGCGTCAAGCGTGGCGAACCGTTGCTCACCGACAAGGTTCACCCTGCAATCCACTTTGTTTCTCCGGCCGGCGGGAGGGTTGTATCCATTCATCGCGGCGCTCGCCGGGTATTGGAGGGAATCGCCGTCGAAGTTGATGGCGATGATGTGGTTGAGTTCAAGGTTCCCGGTAATGGTAAACCAGATCCGGACGCTATCCGCAGTGCTTTGCTGAGCTCCGGTTTGTGGCCGGTCATCCGCATGCGCCCTTTTGAAATGGTCGCCGATCCCGATGTTCCTCCCCAGGCACTCTTTGTAACGGCCATGGACACACAACCTCATGCACCTCGAATATCGGCCATGTTGGCCGGGCGTGAAGAGGATTTCCGTTCGGGAATGCGGCTGTTGAGCCGCCTGGCTGGTGTGCCGGTTTTCCTTTGCCGGGACCCGGGCACGGAGCTGCCCCTTACAGATCTTTCCGGGGATGTACGGGAGGTGGTCTTCCAAGGCCCGCATCCAGCGGGAAACGTCGGCACCCATATCCATTTCCTCTCTCCGGTTTGCCGCGGGCGCCGGGTGTGGCACGTGGGTTTCCAGGATGTGTTGGCGATTGGCGAGTTTTTTCGTAGCGGTTGTTTGCCGGTTGAAAGGATTCTGTCCTTGGCCGGTCCCGCCGTTCGTCAACCCCGCCTGTTGCGAACCCGCCTGGGGGCCTCTTTGCCCGAGTTGACCCGGGGTGAAGTGATCAGTGGAGACATACGGCTGATATCCGGCTCCGTGTTGACCGGGTTCACTGTCACTTCCGGTCGCCGGTTCCTGGGACGTTATCACCAGCAGGTGTCCGCACTGCGGGAAGGAGGGCGCCGGCGTTTTCTGGGGTGGCTTTATCCGGGATTCTCGCTCTTTTCCGCAAAGGGCGTTGTGGCCTCACACTTCATGCCCCGCCGCGACCTGGATCTCAACACGGACATTCACGGAGGACGCCGGGCCATCATCCCCACCGGTGTGCTGGAATCCGTTTGTCCCCTGGATATTCTGTCGACGCCATTGATGCGGGCGTTGATGGTGGACGATCTTGAAGATGCGGAGAAATTGGGTGTGTTGGAGCTGGCTGAAGAGGATGTGGCCCTGTTTTCATTTGTCTCCGCCTCCAAACTGGATTATGCGGAAGCGTTGCGGCGGAACCTGGAAACCATCAGGAAGGAAGGATAGGCAAGTGCTGCGAAGAATGCTCGATCATTTTGGGAAAAATTGGTTCGGCGAGAATGGCCGCTGGCGCCGTTGGTTTCCCCTGTATGAGGCCGTTGACACTTTTCTCTATTCTCCCGGCAAGGTAACCCGTTCGGCGCCCCATATCCGCGATGCCATGGATCTGAAGCGCATGATGGTCACGGTTGTTATCGCCTTGATTCCCGCCGTGCTGATGGCCTTGTACAACACCGGACTGCAGGCCAACCTGGCCATTGCCGGCGCGGACGCCATGCCGTTGCCGGGGTGGCGTGCGGGCCTGATGCAATGGCTGGGCCTGGGGTTTTCACCGGATTCCGTCCTCGACTGTGCCGTCCACGGCATGATGTATTTCATTCCGCTCTATTTCGTTACCATGGTGGTCGGGGGCGCCTGGGAAGTGGCGTTCGCCGTTGTCCGCGGTCATGAGGTCAGCGAAGGCTTCCTGGTAACAGGATTGCTCTTTCCCCTGATCCTCCCGCCCACGCTTCCCCTGTGGATGGCCGCCGTCGGGATTTCTTTCGGTGTCGTGATTGGAAAAGAGGTGTTTGGGGGCGTGGGCATGAACATTATCAACCCCGCCCTGGCGGCACGCATGTTTCTTTTCTTTGCATATCCTTTGCAGTTTTCCAGTGCCGGCGCCTGGATCGCCGTGGATGGATTCAGCCGCGCCACTCCCCTGGCGCAGCTGGCCGATCCCGTGCTTTCTCTCTCTGTGACCTGGAAGAATGCATTCCTTGGTTTTATTCCCGGGTCCATGGGGGAAACTTCGGTGGTGGCATGCATGCTGGGCGCACTGGTGCTTGTCGTGACCGGGGTGGGCTCCTGGCGCATCATCGTCTCCGTACTGGCGGGGGTCGTAGGTACGGCTTTGTTTTTCAACCTGTTGGGCAGTGCCACAAATCCCATGTTTGCCTTGCCCCCTCACTGGCACCTCGTACTCGGCGGGTTGATGTTCGGCACCGTGTTCATGGCCACGGACCCCGTAACCGCGGCCATGACAAATTGCGGAAGGGTGGCTTACGGCCTGTTGATTGGTGTCATGGTGATTTTGATCCGCGTGGTGAACCCCGCTTTCCCGGAGGGCATCATGCTGGCGATTCTGTTTGCCAACATTACAGCACCGGTGCTCGACCGCTTGGTGATCAACGCCAACATCAAGAGGAGGATGATCCGTTATGGCCTCAGATAGCAAGAGCAGGATCCTCCTGGTTACCCTTGCCGTGTGTTCAGTATGCGCGGTACTGGTTTCCGTGGCCGCGGTGGGGCTGAAACCCCGCCAGGAAGTGAATCAGCGCATGGAAAAGTTGCGCAATATCCTTGATGCCGGAGGCCTGCTCAATGGCGGCGTGGATGTGGCGGAAATGTACAACCGCCGTATTGAGGCGGAGTTCATCCGTCTTGTCGACGGGGCTCCCATGCCGGAAAAGAGCGTTCCCCGCGGAGTGACACCGGAAACCTTTGACTTCCGCCGCCTGGCGACAGGAGCAGAAACGGGCCGCTCACTCGGGTCGGAAGACGATTTGGCGGGGTTACGGCGGATTCCCGAATTCATGCCAATTTATTTGGTCAGGGATGCCGCCGGAAAAGTTTTAAAGGTAATCCTGCCCGTGGCGGGCAAAGGCCTATGGTCGACCATGTTCGGTTTCCTGGCTCTCGATTCCGACCTGCGAACCATCCGGGGATTCACTTTCTACGATCATGGAGAAACACCAGGCCTGGGCGGCGAAATCGACAATCCCCGCTGGCAGGAGAAATGGCAGGGAAAGCTTGCTTTTGCCGCGGATGGCCAAGTAATGATTGAAGTGTTGCGTGGCCGTGTGGAGCCCGGGGATCCGCTCGCGCCATATCGTGTGGACGGCATATCCGGGGCCACCAAGACCACCCAGGGAGTTCAAGGGCTTGTCCGCTTCTGGCTGGGCGAGAATGGGTACGGCCCGTTTTTGGACCGTGCCGCACAGGAGGGCTTGAATGAGGCTCTTTAAAAAGACATTGCTCGAGCCGGTGATCCGCAACAACCCGATCGCCATCCAGGTGCTGGGGATCTGCTCCGCCCTGGCGGTCACATCCCGCCTGGACACCACCCTGATCATGTGTCTGGCGGTGATTTTCGTGACTACTTTTTCCAACGTCTCCATCAGCATGATTCGCAACCATATTCCGTCCAGTGTACGCATCATCGTGGAGATGACGATTATCGCTTCTTTGGTGATCATTGCAGACCAGTTGATCCGGGCCTACTTCTTTGATGTCAGCAAGCAGTTGTCCGTGTACGTGGGGCTGATTATTACGAATTGCATTATCATGGGGCGTGCCGAGGCTTTTGCGTTGCAGAACCCTCCCTGGCCGAGTCTGCTGGATGGTTTTGGAAACGGCCTGGGATACAGCGTGATTTTGATCGCGGTGGCGGTGGTAAGAGAGCTGTTCGGGCAGGGCAAGCTACTGGGTGTATCCATTATCCCCCTCGACACAGAGGGAGGATGGTACACGGCCAACGGTGTGCTGTTGCTGCCGGCCAGCGCTTTTTTTCTGATCGGGGGGTTGATCTGGATCATCCGCACCATTCACAAAGACCTGGCGGAAGAGGCCTGACATGCTGGAACACTATATCAGCCTGTTTGTGAAGTCGATTTTCATTGACAATATCGCCCTGTCCCTGTTTCTGGGTATGTGCACCTTTCTGGCCGTATCCCGGCGGGTGGACACCGCTGCCGGCCTTGGGGTGGCCGTGGTCGTGGTGCAATCCATCACGGTGCCGGTCAACAACCTGATCCACAACCACGTGTTGCGGGAAGGCGCCCTTGCATGGGCCGGCCTTGGGGGGGCGGACCTGAGTTTTCTGGGCCTGATCACGTATATCGGGGTAATCGCAGCCATGGTACAGATTCTGGAAATGGCCCTGGATAAGTTTTTTCCCCGCTTGTACAATGCCTTGGGTATTTTTCTGCCCTTGATTACGGTCAACTGCGCCATTCTCGGGGGATCGCTGTTTATGGTGGAAAGGGATTACACGTTTGCCGAAAGTGTGGTTTTCGGTCTAGGCTCCGGGGTCGGCTGGGCCCTGGCCATCGTAATGCTTGCCGGCCTCAGGGAAAAAATGAAATACAGCCGTGTGCCGGCGGGGCTGCGTGGTTTGGGAATCACTTTTATCACCGCCGGCTTGATGGCCATCATTTTTATGCTTTTCTCGGGTATCCAATTGTAGATCGCCGTGCTGTTTCGCGGCCAGATGAATGGGGTAAGGCATGAACGGATTGGAGTTGATCGCTTTGGGGGTGGCCATGTTCATCCTCATTGTCCTGATATTGGTCGCATTCATCCTGTTGGCGCGGTCCAAACTGGTGGCCACCGGCAATGTGACCGTAATCGTCAACCAGAACCCCGACCGCAGCCTGGTGGTGCCGGTGGGTGGTAAACTCCTGAACGCTCTGACCGAAAAAGAAATATACCTACCTTCCGCATGTGGCGGAAGCGGGACTTGCGGCACTTGCAAACTGAAAATCACTTCCGGTGGAGGAGATGTCCTGCCCACGGAACGGTCTCTGCTCAGTCGCAGGGAAGTCCGCGAACAATTCCGCCTTTCCTGTCAGGTTCCGGTGAAAGACAACATGGAAATCGAGGTGCCGCCGGAGATCTTCAGCGTACAACGCTGGCAATGCCGTGTGCGTTTCAATCGTTGTGTGGCCACGTTTATCAAGGAGTTGGTGCTCGAACTGCCTGCAGGCGAAAACGTGAATTTCCGTGCCGGCGGGTACATTCAGGTCGAGGCCCCGCCCCATCGCTTGAGTTTTGCGGATTTTCAAATTGACGATGAGTATCGGCAAGACTGGGAACGCCTGGACCTGTTTCGCCTTTCTTCAAAGGTCGCCGAGCCCGTAACCCGGGCATACTCCATGGCCAACTATCCGGAAGAAAAGGGCATCATCATGTTGAATGTGCGCATCGCCCTGCCCCCGTCGGGGAAAACGGGTCTGCCTCCGGGAGCCATGTCTTCCTGGATTTTCAACCTGAAGTCGAAAGACAGGGTAACGATATCGGGTCCATATGGAGAGTTCTTTGCCCGGGATACAGACAACGAAATGGTTTTTATCGGCGGTGGTGCGGGCATGGCTCCCATGCGCTCCCATATCCTGGATCAACTGAAGCGACTGCGCACGCAGCGGCGCATTTCGTTCTGGTATGGGGCGCGCAGCCTGCGGGAAATGTTTTACACCGAGGAATTTGATCGCCTGGCCGAGGAATATGACAATTTCGACTGGACCATGGCGCTCTCAGACCCCCTGCCTGAAGATGACTGGCAGGGGCCGGTGGGTTTTATCCATCAGGTTGTTTACGACCGGTATCTGAAAGATCATCCCGCACCCGAGGATTGCGAGTATTATATATGTGGTCCTCCCCTGATGCTCAATGCGGTACTGCAGATGTTAAACAGCCTGGGAGTGGAGCCGGAGAATATCCTTTACGATGACTTTGGAAACTAAGCCCTCTTTCGCCGCATCGGTTTTTTGTCTCTGTTTGCCTTTGCTGTTGTTGCTTGTGGTTCCGGGCTTTACCGGATGCACCGGTTCCAACATCAGCCCCTGCGTGCTGTCGGGCATGACCATGGGCACGACCTGGATGGCCAAGTTCAGCGCACCCGCCCAATGGGAAGAAGGCGGTTTTGTCAACCGGCGGGCTCTCATCCGCAAAGCAATTGACGAAGAGTTGGATGCGGTAAATCAGCGCATGTCCGTTTTTCGTCCGTCTTCGGAAATTTCCCGTTTCAATTGTTTTCTTTCCACGGAATGGTTTGGGGTTTCCCGGGAACTGGCTGTTCTGGTAAAACGCGCGCTGGACATTCACCGGTTTTCGTATGGGGCGTTGGATATCACCATCGGCCCATTGATTCGTTTGTGGGGGTTTGGACCCGGAGGAGAGCGGCGGATCCCAACCATCGAAAAGATCCAATTCAATCTTGAGCGGTGCGGCGGCCGTTACCTGGATGTGTGCCTGGAGCCCCCGGCGCTGCGCAAAAAAATTCCGGAACTGGAATGCAATCTATCCTCATTGGCAAAGGGGTATGGCGTGGATCGCCTGGCGGCTATGCTGGATCAGTGGAAAATCACCGATTACCTGGTGGAGATCGGGGGTGAAGTACGCGCCAGGGGTGAGCGCCCCGGAGGCGGGCCCTGGCAAATCGGGGTAATGGAGCCCGAAAAGGCGGGGGGGGTGCGGCGTGTCGTCCGGCTAAAGGATCTTTCCATGGCCACATCCGGAGATTACCAGAATTATTTCGAAGTGGACGGCATTCGTTATTCCCATACGATTGATCCACGAACCGGGCACCCGGTTAGGCACAATCTGGCATCCGTCACCGTTGTGGCCGATACCTGTATGATTGCGGATGCCTGGGCGACAGCGCTGTTGGTTATGGGGCCGGTCAAGGCGAAGAAACTGGCGTTGGAGCGATCTCTATGTGTATTTCTGGTTGAGCGTTCCGGCCGGGAATACAGGGAGTTCATGACACCCGTATTCCGTGAATTACTGGTTGATTCCGGGAGCAGACAACCTTGATTGCCTCGGCGGTTAATTGGTGGCTGCCGATGCTGGCCGCCCTGCTGGCGCTGGTAACGTTTGCGCTTGTGTTGAGGTGGACCCGTTTCCGCAGCCGCCCCGGTTCCGGCTGTGCATGTGACGGAGAAAAGAAACGCACATGTGGGCGAAACGGTTGTGGAACGGCGGATCAACAACAAACGGAACCATCGGCGGGCCGAAGCCGTATGCTAAAGTAAACGGTTCACCGTTTGCCGAGGAGGGACAGTGAAAAAAATCGTTTTGATCGCCATGCTCCTGTTCATTTCCGGTTTCGCTCACGCGATTGACTTTACCCTGAACCTGGGCATATCCCATTCGCTGGAGAGCGGCCGTTTCTTTACGCCATTTTCAACCACTTTTCATAGTGAAGATGGAATTCTGGAGCGGGATTACCGCAATCGAACCGGAGTGGGTCTTGACCTATCCCTGCAAGTGACAATCGCACCGCGGTTGCTTCTGATCCCCGGAATCGGGGTGCTTTACGGTCACCAGGAGGTTGTGGAGACCGCGACTGAAGCCGGACGGGAAGGTGAAAGCGTGACCCGTAGCGAGTATTTTCACATTCTTTCAGGATACGTGGACACCGCCTATCGGGTTCTTTCCCTCAGCAACAACTGGAATTTCGATCTGCTGCTGGGCATGGGACGAAACCGCATTGATTCCAAAGACATGCTGTTGATTGTGGAAGAAGGGGGATCCTTCTGGAATCTGCGCATGGGTATGGCCGCTTCTTTTCGTGAACTTCGTCATTGGGGAGCCCGGTTCCAGATCATGGTTCACACGCCCCTGAAACCGAACTACCCGCGTTATTTCAGCCTGCAAGGGGGCGTTACCTACCGTTTCTGACCGGGATCAACGGCGCCGGGCCTTGGCGGAACTGGAACTGCGGGAACTGGAACGGCTGTGGGAGGAACGCGAGCCGGAATAGGAATGGCCCGAGCTTGATGAACGGTAACTGCGGGTGGAGTAGGAGGATGAGTTCCGACGGCCGGTGACTGTCCTTGACGGGGGCGCGGAATAAACGCGCGGTTCATTGGTTGCGCTTGATCGACTGCGGGAAGAATATACATTTGCAGGGGAGCGGGAATACCTTTCAGGAACGGATCGGACGTATCCGGATACCGACAGCGATGAACGAGGGGACGTGTAGCTTCGGGTTGGCGCATTTCTATTTGTTCTTGGCTGGTAGCGTTGGGGGATTGGCGCCAACGGTTGCCGTACTGCGGTTGTGTGGCGGGATGAACTGGAATAGCGGGATGTGGAGGTCCCCGACGGCGCATGGGAATGCGCCGTCGGGCTATAGGCAGGGCTGTCTTCTTTGCGTTTGGCTTTCTTTGTGTCCTTGCTTTCGCTGGTCTTGGATGATGATGTGCGCTTGCGGACAGTGGTTGAACGTTTGCCGGTGGCTGTCGTGGTCGTCTTTTTCTGAACCGTCGTGCGGCTTGTTGACGTCTTGGGATCACTGCTTCCGCGATAGCGATGGGTCGTGGTCGTGCGTTCGTCTGAAGTGGTTCTGCGTCTGACAATGCGCTGATTTGAGGTGTCTCGCCCGTAGTTGCGGATAACCGGCTCCCTGGTTTCATTGCCCTTGGTGTAGCGGTTCGCTACCTGGACGCGCTGCGGAGTCACCTTACGGGTCATTAAGCCTTCTTTCTGGGTCTGATAGCGGGCGGGAGATGCCAAGGCTCCACGTTTAACCAGAACATCGCGGCCCTTGGCGTTGATCACCCTGACGGTTTCTGTTTGCGGGCGCACATTCGGAGCACTGCCCCGAAAGGGGATGGTGTGCTTGATGACAGCCCGGGTGCCCGGGCGATTGGTTGCGTGCTGGTGAATATGGGAAGCCAACAGGCGGTCTTTACGGATGATGACGGTGGAGAGCGAATTGCGCGGCAGTCCTTTCCAGTAATGATAATCCCGATGCCAGCGGTTGTTATATACAAATACCGGGCGGTTCCAATAACTCAGGGGCGTCCAGCCGTAGTAACTGTCTCCCCAATACCAGGCTACCCATGCCGGTGACCAGCGATATCCGGGAATCCAGTGCCAGCCCATGCCCCCATCCCAGTGCCAGCGGCCGTAATGGTGGGTGAACCAGCCCCAGGGGTCGTAAGAGGTCCATACATAGCCGTAATATGGGTTCCAAACCCAGCGCCCATGGTAATAGGGACGCCATCCGCTCATCAAGTGGTGGGGTATCCAGATATGGCGATTGTAGGTTGTGTTGAACGACCAACGGCCATGCCGGCTGAGTTCGTACTCGTAATCAGAATAACCTTCATCCAGGTAACGCGAGGTGCCGTAACGTGCAACGCCCAGCTGCTGGTCCCGCCGGCGGTGCCACTGGTCGAAGTCATCGTTCAAAGCGGTGCGGAAGTAGAACGGACTTTCCCGTACGTCTCCATTGAGGAAAACGACTTTCTGCCCGCTGCGCAGGTCGCGGTTGTAACTTGACCCGGCTACTTCCACCAAGCCTTCCTGTACGACCACTTCCGTGCCTTCACCGGGGATGACATTGATGCGCAGGACCCCCCGTCCCAAAAGGAAAACCCCGCAGTCCGGAGTCTGGATCTCCATGTCTCTTTCGTATTCAAGGCTGTTGACATCCATGTAAACACCGCCGCGGCGGATGTTCATGGTTAGAGACGTGTGGCGCAGTGCCGGCAGTTTCTCCAGGTCGATCCGGGTGTCGTAATCCAGGCGCAAATAGTTGAGGCGACCCAGGTAGATTTCCATCCGTCCGTCTGTGGTTTCCACCATGTCTTTTTCGAACAGGGGCAGATTTATTGTGACTTCTTCCTGGCCTTCATCGTAACTGCGATCCACAAACGCTTCGCCGTCAACGTACTTGACGCGGACGACCTTGGCGTTTTCATAATACTTGGCGCGAAAGGTTTCATCTTCACCGCGATTCTGGGCCGGCAGGAAAACAGCCATTGCCAGAACCAGGCTGATGGATATAACTGCATGTTTCATGTTCGCCTCCTGCCATGTATTAGCAAGTCTATTTCCACTCAATTAGATTCCAATTGTCCGAAATAAAGGACAACTAGATATGAAGATCGGTTGTTTAAACGCGCGACCGCTGAATTCAGTTGAGCTCGCTGTAAACAATCTCAGCCAAATCGGTAAAACGCTTTGAGATGTCCGCTTCGGGGTGGGTCAGCAGGAAGGGCTGACCTTTGGTATCCCGTTGAGACAATTCGGGAATGTAGGGCAGTTTCGTCAAAACTTTTACTTCAAGGCTTTCGGCACCACTGGCGCCCGGGTAGAGATCAATGGTGCGATGGCAGTGCGGACACGCAATGAACTTCATGTTCTCTACGATTCCAAGCACACGGATGTCCGTTGTATGGAACATGTCGATCATCTTGCGCACATCCGCAATGGATGCTTCCTGGGGGGTGGTGACGATCACTCCGGCGGTCAAGTCTGCTTTCTGGATAATGGACAGGGGCACATCCCCGGTACCCGGCGGAAGATCTATGAGGAAGGCATCCAGTTTCCCCCAATCCACTTCAGTGAGGAACTGCTCAATCAACTTGTTGGCCAGGGGACCCCTCCAGATCAAGGCTTTCCCCGCGGGGGCGATAAATCCCACGGACATGACCTGAATTCCGTATGCGATTACCGGCTGGATCCTTCCGTCCCGGACCTGGGCGGACGACTGGTTGATCCCCATCATCAAGGGGACGTTGGGACCGTAAATATCCGCGTCCAGCAGTCCCACTTTCAGTCCCCGGCGTGCCAATGCCAATGCCAGGTTCACCGTAACCGTTGATTTACCCACACCGCCTTTGCCACTGGCCACGGCAAGGGCGAATCTTGCATCCACGGAGTGGGGGCTTGATTCCGCAGGGGCCCCTTCAGCCATAGCGATTTCCTCTCTGGTGGGTTACTTGACGCAGGAATCCGTAGGACAAACGGCCGCGCACTGGGGTTCGTCGAAATGTCCTTCACATTCCACGCAAACTTCGGGGTCGATTACATAGAACTCGTCACCCTGTGAAATGGCGCCCACCGGGCATACAGATTCACAGGCTCCACAACTGATGCAGGTGTCAACGATATGCAGTGCCATGTCGCCTCCTTTTTGGGTTCATTCAGAATTGATTGTAGACCCGGAGGCGGTGGATGTCAACACGGGTTCAATTTTTCCTTCCAGTGCTTAATTTTATCTGCATGGGTGTTTTCGGCCATGGCAAAACGGCGTTTGCTAAAGTCTGGATTTTTTCCCTGGATTTTTTTCCCTTGACATCTCCGGTTCGATTTGCTAAATTTCCACTTGAAGAGGAGGACATATGGGTGCTGAAGTTGGAACAGGAACAAAATCGGAACCGAATGTTGTCCCGCTTTGCGATATTCTGCTGGTATTGCTGATCATTTTCATGGTCATTACCCCGGTTGCCCAGAAAGGCATCGACATCAACCTTCCGGAGACTTCGGGGGGGGGGGCTGAGGGTGAGCCGCCGTCCGCGGCCAAAAGCATTGTGTTGACGCTGGAGGCGGACCAGTCGGTGGACATCAACAACCGGCCGGTTTCTTTGGATCTGCTGGAAAGCGAGTTGCGGACCATCTATCAGACTCGTACCACAAAAACTATCTTTATCCGTGCCGACGAAACCGTTCGTTATGAGAGCGTCTTGAAAGTTATCGATATTGCAAAAGGCGCAGGTATTGAAGTTCTCGGCGTAATTCCCGAACGCTATCAGAGCGCTCGGTAGACATCTGGTGGTCCTGCAGTCCGACAGAGTCGGTTTCTTTGTCCTTTCTCTGATATCAATACGGGAAAAATCCCGTCATGTCCCCCATCGATTCTATTGGCCGGGGGATATTTCCGCCTGGAGGTAGACTGTGGCCAAGCTTAGTGAAGAAAAGGAATTGAAAGCCATCACCCAACGTTTTTCGGAGGCAGTGGCGGCATTTACACGCAAGGATTTCGCCGCGGCTCGGCAGCAGTTCATGGATATCATCGAGTCATTCCGGAACAGTGAACACTACAGCGTTTTAGAGATTTCAGGAAGATCAAATGTGTATCTGCGCATGGTTGATGCCCAACTGAATCCCCAGAAGATTGAATTGAAAACAGCGGAGGATGTACTCAACGAGGGTGTATATCAATTAAATGCCGGCCAAATCGATCGGGCGCTCGAACTGTTAACGGGACTTGCCCGGAATGCGGAGAAAAAGCCCTATGTGGACTTCCTGATGGCGATCGCGTACAAACGCAAGGGCGACCTTGTTTCCACATTTGAGCATTTGAAAAGCTGTATCGAAAAAGATGAACACTACAAAGTAATCGCTTTCAATGAGCCGGACTTTGAAAGCCTTTTGGAAAAACGCGAGTTTATTGACCTGGTCTCATGATGGTTGCTGTTGTCGATCCATCAGCGGGGTCACATTCTGATAGATTCAAATTCCGGGGGCGGTTACTGGATTTCTGGATTCCGTTCTGTTTACCGGGGATCCCTTTCTATTCGCCTGAATCCGTTCCCGAGTCCGTCACATCGGTTGTGGTCTGCAGTCCATTTTCACTGCCTCGCCCCGACGTAGAAGCAGGTGAATTCTCTGCATGGCTGAAAAAACTGACTGTAGCGGATCAGGGCTTGTGTCTGAAAAACGGCGCCCTGCGGATCCTGCCGCGCAGTACCTGGCGGCCCGGAGATTTGAGCTGCGGTGATGTCGTGGAGCCTCCATTTGAGTTGAAATTCTGTGATGCCCGGCGTTCCCCCCAACAGGTAGAGGAGCGGGTTGTGGCCTTGCAATTGGAGTGGCTCCATAGCCGTGGGGTCGTAGTGGAAGATCGCCGTAATTTTTACATGGAGGGGCTCATCCCTGTCGGGAGCGGAAGTGTGATTGGTCCCGGGAATGTTTTTCGCGGAAACAGCCGCGTGGGTAGGAATGTGTGGGTGATGTCCACCTGCTGGCTGGAGAACGCAGATATCGGAGATGATTGTCAATTGCTGCCCGGTTGTGTGATTCGAGATTCCCATGTTGGGCAGGGCGCTCGGGTCGGCCCTTTTGCTCATTTGCGCATGCAAACCCAAGTGGGGTCGTCAACTCGGGTAGGCAATTTTGTCGAAATCAAGAAGAGTGTAATCGGAGAGGGCTCCAAGGCCTCGCATCTCGCGTATCTTGGAGATGCCCGGGTGGGGCGCGATGTCAATGTGGGTGCGGGCACCATTACCTGCAATTACGATGGATCCCGCAAGCACGCCACGGAAATAGAAGATGGCGTGTTTGTGGGTTCGGGAACGGAGTTGGTCGCCCCGGTTCGTTTGGGGCGAAACAGTTATGTCGGGGCCGGGTCTACCATTACTGAGGATGTACCCGAGGATTCTCTGGCCATAGCCAGGCAGCGCCAGCGCAACATTCCGGGGTGGGGATTACGCAAGCGAAAAAAAACCCGGGGCTAGGATTTGACATCCAGGCCGATTTCCGTTACTTATTAGACAAAATCCCGACAACCGGCGGGCGCCATGCCCGTGAAGGGGTCGAAGTGAGAAAACAATGACCCGCAAGTTGATCAAGCCCAACCTCAAGGAAATCAAGCGGGATGCCAGACGGGATCAGAAAAAGAAACCGCCTCCACCCTATAAAACCAACGCGGAAAACTACTACTATATCAAGCAGATGAACAACCAGACTCCCATGGTAGTGGAACTCACCAGCAACGAGACTTTCCGTGGACGCATCGAATGGTACGATGAAAAGTGCATCAAACTGAAACAGCCGGATGGGGAAAATTTTATCCTGTTTAAACAGGTAATCAAGTACATGTACAAGGATCCGGCCGCCGAATCGGAAAAACCAACCCCCTGAAACTGGATTTTAGGCAACAGCCGTTCTTTTTTTGGTTCTCTTCCATTTTGTGTGGGTTTGGGGGTTATACATATTTGAAAAAATGATAAGGCTGCGAGAGTACCCTTTCG
>OMKS01000271.1_pt1 | contig 49024 bp, 42 predicted proteins | sample 1674721 | NCBI WGS metagenome assembly OMKS01 (sample SAMN06264996, study PRJEB25208) | sediment metagenome | isolation source: hot spring sediment | place: USA: California | collected 2014-09-02 | reverse complement strand
CTTGCGCGGCTCGGCTATTGTACGTTGACGCAATGCAACAATCCGGCACAACAGCGCGGCGGCGCGAGCCGCCCGATCAGGCGTAACGCCGTGGATATCGCTATCCGGCCGCTTGCGCGGCTCGGCTATTGTACGTTGACGCAATGCAACAATCCGGCACAACAGCGCGGCGGCGCGAGCCGCCCGATAGGGGATGCGGATGTATGGGGCGTTTTCCAAATACGCTACATTATCCGGCTGCTTGCGCGGCTCGGCTTTTGTACGATGACGCAACGCACCAGCGCGGCGCACCAGCGCGGCGGCGCGAGCCGCCCGATCAGGCGTAACGCCGTGGATATCGCTATCCGGCCGCTTGCGCGGCTCGGCTTTTGTACGATGACGCAATGCAACAATCCGGCACAACAGCGCGGCGGCGCAAGGGCGCCCGATACGACGATGGTTATGATGGGTTCACTTGTTGTGCCAGCTCGAAGGTGTCAGCGGCGATGGCCGCTTCTTCATCCGTCGGAATTACAAACACCCTGACGCGCGAGGCGGCGCTGCTGATGAGCCGCTCTTTCGGCTCAGCGGCGGTGTTGCGCGTCGGATCGATGGCGATGCCGATTTGTGTCTGGTCGGCGCAGATTTGTTGGCGCAATAAGGCGTTGTTCTCGCCGATGCCGCCGGTAAACACCACGGCGTCCAGACGACCCATCGCGGCGGTGTAAGCACCGATGTATTTGGTGATTCGATAGCAGAAGATGTCAATCGCCAGTTGGGCGCGCCGATGCCCTTCGGCCGCCCGTTTGAGCAAATTGCGCATATCGTTTGAAATTCCCGAAATGCCCAGCAGCCCGCTTTGCTTGTTGCACATGGCGTTGAGCTGTTTGACGTTGTAGCCCTTGTCGGCCAGATAAAACAGGATCGCCGGATCGATATCCCCGCAGCGCGTGCCCATCACCACGCCTTCCAGCGGCGTCAATCCCATCGAGGTATCGACGCTTTTGCCGCCTTTGACCGCGGTCATAGAGCAGCCGTTGCCCAGATGGCAGGTGATGACATTGACTTGTGTTTTGTCGGCGTCCAGCAGCGCCGCACAGCGGCCGGCGACATAGCGATGGCTCGTGCCGTGAAAGCCGTATCGACGCACGCGATAAGTTTCGTAAATTTCATACGGCAGGCCGTACAGATAGGCGGTCTTCGGGATGCTTGTATGAAATGCCGTGTCAAAGCAGGCCGCCTGCACCGCATCGGGCAGCGCGTGCATGGCCGCGCGGATGCCGATCAGATTCGGCGGATTGTGCAGCGGCGCCAAATCCGCATAGCGTTGGATCGATTCAAGGACGTGCTCGTTGATGACCACCGAGCCGGTAAATTCCTCGCCGCCGTGGACGACGCGATGGCCGACCGCCTGAATCTCGTCGATGCGGCTGACCACGCCGATTTTCGCATCCGCCAGCGTGCTCAAAATCACCTGCATTCCCGCGTCGTGATCCGGGGCGTCCACGCCGGCGGTATGTTCGGTGTTGTTGTACTTGTGGACCAGATTCGCCTGCGGCTCGCCGATACGCTCAACCATTCCCCGCGCCAAAATCGACCGCCGCGGCATCTCGAACAACTGATATTTAATCGACGAACTGCCCGCATTAATCACCAATATTTTCATACAAGAACAACCTTTCTGATACAAATCCCCATTGTATTCAAATAAAAGGCCTATTATGTGCAAAAATATCACTTTCGTCAACGCCTGTTCTGAAAATCCGGGGCTTTCTAAAGCCTTCTCCCGAAAACGCCGATAGATTCTGAACGGTCGCACGTGATGTATTGTCGAGATATGAGGAAGGGATTTTTACAGTGCCCCAAAAACGCAATCAGCGAGCCTTAAACGCCATTCGGGTGCTGCGAACGCGGCAGCGCAAGCAGGCTCAAAAGATAGACATTCTGTGTCGGGATATGGTCTCTGCTCACGACCAATTTTCGCTGAAATTGACGCGGCTGGCGTTTGCGGCGTCATTTTATGAGTCGCTGCTGGCCTGTACCGGGTTGGAAGAGACGCTCGATCGGGCCGTGGAGCTGCTGCGCGCCAATGTGCCGCAGTCCGGGGCGGCGATTTTCCTGGCCGAGGCGTCCGGCTTTGATGTGCATCTGGCCAAGTCAGCCGACCAGAATCAGGTCGAAAAATCGCATTTTCAATGCTGGTTTACACGTCAAATCGTCCGACAAATCAGCCAAACCAACCGCGTCTGCACCCTGTCGGAGATGCTGAAAATGGGTTTACAGGCGCCGCCTTCAGCGCTCAAGACGCTCTCGGCCGCGGCGGTTCCGCTGGGCCGACTGGGGCAGGGCGTCGGGTTTGTCCTGGTTTACCGCACCGCTGAAAGCCCCTTGCTGGCCGAGGAGCTGTCGCGCATTGCCGCCGTTACGCCGGGCCTGCGCGAGGCGGTCATCCGCTTCAAACCCGCCGCCGTCAATCTCAAAACATAGCAGTTACGATGTCTCGACCGTACAGCCGTTTTCGTCGATATGGATGTCGGCGCGGAGTCCTTTGGTGGAAGGATACTCCCATGATTTTCCGTCGGGGCAGGTCAGTTTCGCTTTGTCGGGGCGGATGGTGAGAGTAAACGTCTTTTGTTCGCCGCGGCGGCTCAGAACCGAGGCCATCAGGAAGGCTTTTTCGATGCCGTCGCCGGTGTGATAGTTGGCGACTTCATCGGGTTGGGCCAGTCGCGTGCCGTCATAGATGGACGCGCCCGGCAGGCCGGTCAGCCAACTGTGAATCTGTTCGGCGGTCATGGGCTCGGTTTTTTCGGCGCTGACGGGGCTGCGTTCAATGGCCGCCTTGACAAACGGCCGCCAGTCGCAGCGGGCCATATCCCGATACGCATAGAAGGCCAGATCGGCGACCGGATTTGTGTCGCGCATCCGTTCCAGATAATCAATCACGTCTTCGCGGCTCCAGTCGGGATTCAGGACAATCGGTTCGACGCGGTGAAACTGTTTGTCTTCGGCTTTGGGCAGTTTCGGTTCGATGTGCAGGAAATCCAGCAGGTCGGCGACCCATTGTTCGGCCTCAGGAACAAACGGTGAAATGAAGCGCGCCAGTTTGTACCGGTCGTCGGGGTTGTGGATGTCAATTTTTTCGTACTCGATAAACGCCATCAACTGCTCACAGCAGATGCGGTCGTTGTGTTTGTAGGGTGAATAGTCTTCGCTGTTGACCTCATCGAGCAGTTTTTCAAAGGTCTCGTCATAGATGCGAAAGCGGCTGCCGTGTTCATAGCCGAACAGCACCTCGGCCTTGATGAACATCCGTTCGCCGCGGCGGTAGCGGCAAAACTGAAAATGCCGGTTGTATTTCGGATTGGATCGCAGAAAATTGGCCACGTTCAGCGCGTTCAGCTCGGCGCTCAGATAGCCGCGGAGCATCGCGCAGAATTGTTCATAGACGCGCCGGTCAATGGTCGCGTCCGGATAGAGACAATGAATCTGCCCGGTGCTGTGGGCGACGATGGTGACCTGCTCGTTACGAATGGCCCGCTGGGCCTTGTTGGAAATCTCCGTGCCGTTGAACCACATACTTTTGGTCACCAGTCGGCGGTTATTGGTAATCACGCCGTCCTGAATATCGATGTAGTTTTGCGAGTGCAGGGGGGTCAGCACCATATAAATATCGTCCAGCGGAATGCCGCAGATGATAAAGGCCGCCGCCGCGTACAGCGTGGACAGCGAGACGCACTCGCCGGCGCCGGTGTTGTAGCCTTCTTTCAGGCGAAAGGCGTTCATCGCCTCAACGGTCTCGGTCTTCCAGTAAGGAATGATGTCGCCTTCGTACTGGTCGAGACCGAAATGCCGCCGAATATCGACATCAAAGTAGTATTTGTCGCCTTCGTAACCGAACAGGGCGTTGCTGCGGGCGATTTGTTCGGGGCTAAGCCACGGCTTGAACCGACGCATCTCGATGTCTTTGTGGGTCAGGCCCCAGGTGTTCAGGTCAAGGTTGAATTCGTACTCATCCATAATATACTGCCGCATCCGCATCAGTCGCCGCCAGGGGGACTTGCCTTCGAGCTTTTTGAAGCAGTCCTGGTCGCGCCATTTCCAGATGGCCGGACTCATGATATTGGCCAGCACCAAACTGTACATAAGCTCAGGAAATACAAAGACTTCCATATCCGACAGCGTGACGGCCGAACTGTATTTTTCAAGATCGCGAAAATCCATTTTTTTTTGTCCTTGATCCGTGTTAACTCAAACTGACCGAAAACCGGTCATATTTTGACATAACTATAGTCCATAAGGGATGTTACAGTATTCTCAAAAAGGCCGTAAAATGGCTCGACCGAAAGGGCGAATCCTCAATTGTGCTCTTTTATCTTTGATTTTTGCTCTCTCAAACTGGCCATCGGTCAGTTTGAGTTATTAACGGTATTATAGCCCGAAGTCGTCTGAACGCAACAGCGGTTATTGCGGTTGCGAGGGGTTGACAAATGAGTCTTGGCTGACGATTGAGGGCGTCTGTCCGAAGCACTTCAATACCGCCGCCGATGCCAACATCGACGGGCGAATCGATCTTTTGGATTTTATCGTACTGTCGGACAACTGGCCGTAGTGAGTTCAGGGCCGTGTCAATCTCTTTTGCGGATTGAGCATAAATCAATCCGAACAGGCACGCCCGCCGAGTATGCCGGTGAGAATCCGGACGGCTGTTTGAATATCTGTTTCGGTTATTCCCGCGTGCGTGACCAGACGAAACCGCCGCGGAGCGACCGAGAGGAATTGAACGCCGCCGGCTTGCGCCTGACCGAGCAGTTGTTCATCCGATATCGTGTTGTCGTTGAGTGAAAAATAGACCATATTGGTCTGAACCGCGTTCACATCCAAAGTAACGCCGTGGAGTGTTGACAGACCGTGGGCAAGCGTTCGGGCGTTTTGGTGATCGTCGGCCAGGCGGTCGATCATTGTTTCCAGTGCGACGATGCCCGCGGCGGCAATGACGCCGGCCTGGCGCATACCGCCGCCGAGGCCTTTGCGGACGCGGCGGGCTTCGGCGATAAAATCGTTCGTCCCGCACAGCACCGATCCAATCGGACAGCTCAGCCCTTTGCTCAGACAGAAAGACAGGCTGTCGCACGGTCGGGTCAGCTCGCGTACATCCAGATTCAAAGCGACCGCGGCGTTGAATATTCGCGCCCCGTCGATATGCACAGCCAGTCCATAGCGGGCCGCCAGTTGGCCGACCGCATCAAGATAGTCGGGCCTTAGCACGGCGCCGCCGCATTTGTTGTGGGTGTTTTCCAGGCTGATCAGTCTGGTCCGCGGGAAATGCACGTTGTCCGGGCGGATGGCGGCCTCGATATCGTCCCGACGCAGCGTGCCGTCCGGCTGATTCGGCAGGGTGTGCGGATGCACGCCGCCATAGGCGCTGATGCCGCCGGCCTCGTAGTAAAACGTGTGCGACCGGTCGCCGAGAATGACCTCCTCGCCCCGGCCGCAATGGACCAGGACGCCGATCAGGTTGGCCATCGTCCCGCTGGGGGTCAACAGGGCGGCTTCTTTGCCGGTCATCGCCGCGGCCAACGCTTCCAGCCGAATCACCGTCGGGTCGTCGCCGAGCACATCATCACCCAGCGGCGCGGTTTGCATCGCCTCGATCATTGCCTCGGTCGGCTTAGTAACGGTATCACTGCGTAAATCAATTATTTTCATAGATAATTCCTATCCAAAAAGTGGCTAAATTAGGTTTTCTGAACGAGAGCAAAAAACAGCCCGGATTCAGCCGCCCAATGCATCGCAGTCCATTGCCGTTGTATTATCCGACTATACAATACTTCAACGGGCCTCAAAAGGCCATGGTTTTCCGGATAGTCCATCTTTTATGGGCGCCTTTATGCTGCTTTGTCGTGTTTTTGTATCCTGTTTTGGGCGAATAAAAATATGCTGTTGGGTTCATTTTGGTTGACGCAGGGTGTGTTTTTTGGTAAATAGGTCGTTTCTGCTAAGATCGGCGAAGTATATTCTTAATCATTGACGCCCCTGAGGTGTGTAAAGCGGATGTCGTTGGACGAATTGCGCAAAAAGATCGACGCAATCGACGAGAAGCTCGTGGAGCTGATCAATGAGCGTGCGCAGGTCGTGGTCGAAATCGGCAGGCTCAAACAGTCGTCCGCGACGCCGATTTATGTGCCGCATCGGGAAAAGGCGGTCTTTGATAAGATCGCCGAGCTGAACAAAGGCCCGCTGCCGGACAAGGCGCTGAACGCGATCTGGCGGGAGATTATGAGCGGGTCGTTCTTTCTCGAACGGCCGCTGCGGATCGGATATCTGGGTCCAAAGGGCAGTTTTTCGCACAACGCGGCCATCCTGAAGTTCGGCCAGAGCGTGGATTACGAGGCGCTGGCCGATATTCGCGGGATTTTTGAGGAAGTCAGCAAAGGGCACTGTGATTTCGGGATTGTGCCGGTCGAGAACAGCGCCGGCGGCGGCGTGCGCGAGTCGCTGGACGCCTTTGTCGAGACGGACGTGATGGTCTGCGCCGAGGCGAATATGGCGATCCATCACCATCTGATGGCGACCTGTCCGATGACGGCGATTGAGCGGATTTATTCGCAGCCGGAGATTTTCGCCCAGTGCCGAAACTGGCTGGCGGCCACGTTTAAGGACGCCGAGATGATTCCGGTGGCCTCCTCGTCGCGGGCGGCGCAGTTGGCGGCCTCGGAGAAGGCCGCGGCGGCGATTGCCTCGGCGGTTGCCGCCGAGATATACGGACTGAAGATTCTCTGTCCGGATATCGAGGATATTTCAAACAATATCACGCGGTTTTTGATTATCAGTAAACAGGACGCCCAGCCCAGCGGCGACGACAAGACGATTATCTTGTTCAGTACCGCCCATCGAACCGGGGCGCTGGTGGATGTGCTGAATGTGTTCAAAGAATACGACCTGAATATGACCAATATCGGGTCGCGTCCGAACCGAAAACGCGAATGGGAATATTACTTTTTTGTCGATTTTCTGGGCCATCGGCTGGACGCCCATGTACAAAAAGCGCTGGAGCAGGCCAAATCGCACTGCCTGCAACTGTCGGTGCTGGGCAGCTTTCCGCGCAGCACGGCGGTGATGTAAATGAACAAGGCAAAATGTAAACGTAACAACAGTGTGGATCGCTAACCTACAATAGTGGAGATGTCTTCGATGAGAAAACCGTTTATTGCCGGAAACTGGAAGATGAACACCAACAGCGCCACCGCTGTGGCGCTGGCGGCGGGACTGGTCAAGGAACTGGAATCTGTGGAGACGGTGGATGTGGCGGTGTGCCCGCCGTTTGTCTATTTGCAGTCGGTTGCGGCGGCGCTGAGTGCGTCGAATATCGCGATGGGCGCGCAGGATGTCTATTTTGAAGGCAACGGCGCCTTTACCGGCGAGATCAGTTGCGAGATGCTCAAGGATTGCAGTTGCAGCTATGTCATCCTCGGCCATTCCGAACGGCGGCATGTCATCGGCGAGACCGATGAGCTGATCAATAAAAAACTCAAAGCGGCGATTGCCGGCGGACTGATGCCGATTTTCTGTGTCGGCGAGCTGCTCGAAGAACGCGACGGCGGCAAGACGATGGAAGTGGTCGAATCGCAGGTGCGAAAAGGCCTTGAAGGGCTGTGCGAGGAGCGCATTCAGGCGGTAACGATTGCCTATGAACCGGTCTGGGCCATCGGCACCGGTCGGACCGCTACGCCCGAACAGGCGCAGGAAGTGCACGCGATGATCCGCGGCCTGCTGGAGAAAATGTTCGACAAGACCATCGCCGAGTCGCTGCGGATTCAGTACGGCGGTTCGGCCAAGCCGGGCAACACCGCCGAGTTGATGGCGCAGCCGGATGTCGATGGTCTGCTGGTCGGCGGGGCGAGCCTGAAGGTGGATGATTTTGCGCAAATGGTCAAAACTGTCGCGTAAACGGTTTTGAGAAATCCATGTTTTTCTATAATTGAGGTATAACAAGATGCTTTATCTTCCGCTTGCGAGTGTTTCGTTTGGGTGGAAATTGTTTGCGGTGTTGTGGGCGCTGCTGGCCGTGGCGCTGATTATGATTGTCCTGATTCAAAAGGGGCGCGGCGGCGGTCTGGGCGCGGCGTTCGGCGGCGGCGGAGCGAACAGTCTGTTGGGCACGAAAACCGGCGACTTTTTGACGTGGGTGACGATTTGTCTGGTATCGTTGTTCCTGCTGGGCGCGGTGGTGATGGGCAAATTTATGCGTCCGCGGGAAACGACGCTGGCGCCGGCGGCGACGCCGCAAACTCAGTCGCAGATGCCTGCTGTTCCTTCCGCCGATGACGTCGCCGACGAGATCCTCTCGACCCAAGAGCAGGTCGATCAGACCGCCGGTCAAGCGGCTGAGTTGCTGCCGGAACAACCCGAAGAGCCGTCTGCGCCGCAGCAGGACTAACCGGATGTATCTGTCGGGAGTACGGCGATGATCAGCAGTATGACTGGGTTCGGTCAGGCGTGCACCGAAAGCCGCGGCGTGGTTTATACCGTCGAGGTGCGCACCGTCAACAATCGGTACTTCAAGGCGCAACTGCGTCTGCCGGATATCGTTGCGTTTATGGAAGGCGAGATTGAAAAGCTGCATCGTGAAAAGATTCATCGCGGCACGGTCTCCTATACGCTGCGAATGAAAAATATCTCCGGTCAGGCGCTGTTTGACATTGATGAATCGACGCTTAAGACCTATATCGACCGACTGGAAGCGATGCCGGCCGCCGACAGCGGCATCTGTCGGATTGATCTGGCGTCGCTGCTGAATCTGCCGGGAATTGTCCAGCCGATGATTCCCGATGAAGAAGCGGTCAACCAGATGCGTCGCACGATTCTGGGTTTGAGCACGGAGGCGATAGACGAACTGCTGCGGTCGCGCCGCGAAGAAGGCCGCCAACTGGCCGAGGATATGCTGAACCACTGCGACGTGATCGCGTCATCTTTGAACGCGATTCGCACGCAGGCGCCGTCTGTGGTGCGGGAGTACAGTGAGAAGCTGCGAAAGCGGGTTGATGAGCTGCTGGCCGATGCGCAGTTTAAGATCGCCGAGGATCAGGTGGCGCGGGAGACGGCGATTTACGCCGACCGATGCGATATTGCCGAGGAAATCAGCCGATTGGACGGCCACGTACAGCAGTTTCGCCAAAGTTGCGCCGACGGCGGGGCGGTGGGACGACGACTGGATTTTATCGCACAGGAAATGCTTCGTGAGGCCAATACCATCGGCAGCAAAAGCGCCAACGCCGAAATCATCCGCCGTGTGATTGACATCAAGTGTGCGGTGGATCGTATCAAAGAACAGGTGCAAAACGTCGAATAGGCTTATGATGGATACGTCGGCCAAACAAGGCACACTGGTTGTCATCAGCGGACCGTCGGGAGTGGGCAAGAGTACCCTTTGCCGTCAGGTCGTCCGGCGGCTGGATGCGGTCTTGAGCGTCTCAGCCACGACGCGGCCGAAAGGCGCATCCGAGATGGACGGCAAGGATTACTATTTCCTGTCGCCCGATGAGTTTCAGCGTCAAAGGCAGGCCGGTCAGTTTCTGGAGTATGCCGAGGTGTTCGGCCATTATTACGGCACGCCGCGTCAGCCGGTCGAGCAGGCCATCGCTGACGGACGCATCGTCATCCTCGAGATTGACGTACAGGGCGGCTTGCAGGTCAAGCAGACGATGCCCGAGGCGATGATGGTGTTTATCCTGCCGCCGCGAATGGATGAGCTGCTGCGGCGGATCGAAAAGCGCGCCCGCGGCGAAGACGCCGAAGCGCGACAAAAACGACTGGCCCGCGCCGAAGCGGAAATCGAAACAGGCAAAGCCCATTATGAATATTGGGTAGTCAACGATAGACTGGACCAGGCCGTGCAGGACGTGATCGATATTATTCAGCAACGGTTAGAGGTCGGAAGTCAGAAGACAGAACAATAGATTAGAGAGGTTTGAATATGATTGAAGAACTGAAAGACACAACGATTCTCAACAAAGTCGGCGGGCGGTTTAAGCTCTCGGCGCTGATTCAAAAACGAATGCTTGAGCTGATGGAAGGCGGGCGGCCGCTGATCGAAGACACTGAGGGTAAAACGCAGATGGAAATCGTCATCGAGGAAATCCGTCAGGGCAAGATCGCGCTGGAAGATCCGGCCGTTCAGAACAACAAGAAAGACAAGCAGGAAGCCTCTCCGTTTTGATCGCTTGGACGCCCATCGACGCAACGGAACGCCGCCGGCGGTCGATCAAACGTTGAGATGATAAACTCGTGATGAATCAGACGAACCGACAATTTGAAAACGCCAGGATCCTGCTGGGCATCAGCGGGGGAATCGCGGCGTACAAGGCGGCGGATCTGGCGGGCAAACTGACCGCCGCCGGGGCGCAGGTGAAGACGATTATGACCGACAGCGCCTGTCGGCTGGTCACGCCGGTGTGCGTGCAGGCGCTGACGCATCGGCCGGTTTACACCTCGATGTGGACTGGGCCGGAGGATTTCAGAATCGGCCACATCGAACTGGCTGACTGGGCCGATGCGATGGTGGTCGCGCCGGCCACGGCCAACATCATCGCCAAGACAGCCGCCGGCGTGTGCGACGACCTGCTCAGTACGACGCTGTGCGTTTGCTGGAACAAGCCGGTTTTGCTGGCCCCGGCGATGAACAGCCGAATGTGGGCCAACCCCATCGTTCAGGCCAATCTGGTGCGCCTTCAGGAACAACTCAAATTCCGTATCGTCGGCCCAGAGACCGGGCGTCTGGCCTGCGGCACGGAAGGGATCGGTCGAATGGCTGAACCGGCGGCCATCATCGAAGAGATTCGGCACATGCTGTAACCAACTCCGTCCAAATCGCCCAAACGGATCGGTCAATCCCCAAACATGTCCTCTGATCGATGACGGTTTCGATGTGTTTTTCATCCGTTTTGACTTCCAACAAATTACCATTGGAAATCCGCGCGACCTCGATATAATGAGGTCAATGAAGAACAGAAAGCGGTTGCCGATATTGGATAGCGAAAAAAACTTTATTTGGCGTCTTTTCACCGTTTCCGTGTGCATGGAGAGCAAATGACAGTCGGCAGGTTCCATATCGCTTGGATAGGGTTGTGGCTGATCGCGGCGGGGACGGTCTCGGCCGGATCGCGGCTGCCGGCGTTTCTGGTTGGCGGCGATATTTCGATGCTGCTGCATCAGGAACAGGCCGGCGTTGTTTTTCAGGATCCGCAGGGACAGCCCAAAGAACTGATTGCATTGATGACCGAGGCCGGATGCAATTGTTTTCGGGTGCGGCTGTTCGTTGATCCGACCGGCAGGGGCGGGGTGATTCAGGATGTGCCCTATGCAATCGCGATGGCCCGGCGTATCAAGGCGGCCGGGGGGACGTTTCTGCTGAATTTCCACTATTCCGATACATGGGCCGATCCGGCGCATCAGACCAAGCCGGCGGCCTGGAAAGACCTGCCGTTTGATGAGCTGGTCAAGACGGTACAATCTTATACGGCTCAGGTCATCACGGCGTTCAGGGCCGAAGATCTCCTGCCGGAGATCGTGCAGATCGGCAACGAAATCCACCCGGGGTTTCTCTGGCCGGATGGTCGGCTGGGCGGGCCGGATTCGCAGGAGGCGTGGCGAAAATTTACAGAACTGCTCAAGGCCGGCATTCGCGGGCTGCACAGCGCGATTGGCCCGGACGACCACGTCAGCGTTATGATTCATATCGCCTGCGGCGGCGACTTCGGCAAAACAGACTGGTTTTTCTCACAACTCGAACACTACCAGGTGCCTTACGACCTGATCGGACAAAGTTATTATCCCTGGTGGCACGGTACGATCCAGGAGCTTCAGGACAATCTGGCCCGCACCGCCCGAAAATTTAACAAAGATATTATCGTCGTCGAGACGGCCTACCCCAACCGGCCCGTTGAGCGGTTTGAGATGCGGGCCGACCGTAAAGAAGCGATGGTCTGGCCGTGGAGTCCGGCCGGCCAGTCTGCATTTTTGACCGAATTGATTAAGACGGTTCGCCAAGCGCCGAACCGCCGCGGACGCGGCGTGCTCTGGTGGTATCCGGAATCAGTATCGACCCATCGCCCCGGCGGGTGGTATAACGGGGCGATGGCCTTGTTTGACGCCGAGGGGCGCGTCTTGCCGGCAATGCAGGCCTTCAGCGCAGCGGCGCCGAGCGTGAGAACCGATCAGGAAAGCGGCGATTCAAAATAAAACAAAATAACAACGGCTGCGGGAGAAAATCACGATGGCGGCAAATGCATTGTATGCGGGCAAGGCGGATGCGATTGTGCTTCAGGGATTTCACTGGAAATCAAACGAGCATCCCTGGTATCAGATTCTCAAGGACAGGGTCGAGGACATTCAGGCGGCCGGGTTTGACTATGTCTGGTTTCCGCCGCCGTCGGCCAGCGCCGATCCGCACGGCTATCTGCCGACGGAGTGGTATAATCTCGACAGTGCTTATGGTACACAGGACGAACTGAAAGCGGTCATTGCCGCGCTGCGCGGCGGCTCTCGTCCCGTCGAGGCGATAGCCGATGTGGTGGTCAATCATCGCTGCGGGCTGAAGGACTGGGCCGATTTTCACAATCCGAATTTCGCCCCCGAAGGCACAACCGACCCGAAAGCGATTGAAAAAGCCAACCGCAAAGCCGTCGTCCGGGAAGATGAATGGAAGGATGTCGGCGGCAAGCCTGCCGGCGCGTCCGATACCGGCGAACAATTTGACGGCGGACGCGACCTGGATCATACCAACCCGCTGGTGCAAAAGGCGATCATCAACTGGCTCAACTGGCTCAAAAGCGAGATCGGGTTTGCCGGCTGGCGATGGGATTTGGTCAAGGGCTATCATCCGCGATTTGTGGGAATCTACAACGACGCCACTAAGCCGACGTTTTCAGTGGCCGAGTTTGCCGAAGCCGAGCCGCTGCCGCTGGTCGATTGGATCAATCGCACCTACGGCAAGCCGGACATCGACGAGGCGCCCGACCGCACCGGCGGAAAGAGCTGCGCGTTTGACTTTGCCACGCGCTGGTTTCTGAAAAGAGCGTTTGAGGAGAAGAACTATGAATTGCTCAAGAGCGTCGATGGCCGATGTGCCGGGCTGATCGGCCATTGGCCGGCGATGGCAGTGACGTTTCTGGACAATCACGACACCGAGCCGGCCAACCACAACGAGCCTTGTCCGTCCGAGCATATCGCCGCCGGCTATGCGTATCTGCTGACCCATTCGGGCAAGCCATGCGTGTTTTGGCCGCATCTGTTTGACTGGGATGACGCATTACGTCAGACGATTGTCTCGCTGATGGAGCTGCGCCGTCGGGTCGGGCTGCACGCCGAAAGCGCCGTCAATATCCTGGCCGCACAAACGGACCTGTACGCCGCCGTCATCGACGACAAAATCGCCCTGAAGCTCGGCCCGGCCCCGTGGCAGCCAGAAGGCGACGGCTGGCAAACCGCTCTGGACGGCCAGGACTTCGCTGTGTGGAGTCGATCATAGTGTGCGGGGATATGTTTCCCTGTGATCCGATTAAATGGGATTAATCTTCTGGAATAGAACGGCGGCTTGGTTCAATGAAGTCTGCCTGTCGGTTCAGACGACAAACTGAGTGAGATAGTCGTTGAGCAGAAGGGCGCTGAGAATGTCAAAAGGGCTTTCCTGAACGAGCACAGCTTCTTTGGATTCGATCAGACGGCCGTTTGTTCCGTAAACCGCCCAGGGAAAGCCGTCGATAATGCCGATGCGCCGAATATCGCCTCGCTGAAGGTTGCAAAAAGCAAGAACCTCTTCTACGTTTTTAGTTTGATTGCCGCCTGGTTGACCGACCCATTTTGCTTCGCCGATAATATATTGTGTTCCGGATTTGGCGATCAAGTCAGGACGTTTGGAAATGTCCTGGTTGAGAGTCTCTTGAACAAAACGTTTTCCTTCTTCTTCCGAACAATCAAGAATACAGATGCCTTCGGTGCTTTGTATGAATGCCTCGCGAGGCAACCGCTTGAATGTTTTGCGCAGCCACTGAGTAAACATAGGACCAACCTGAGTGTTGATCTTCGGCGCCGATTCAAGCCGCACAACCGTCTCTTCGGCGGTCATATTGAAAAGCGTCTCGGCGATACGGCGAGATTGCTGAGGATTCCGTTCAAAACAATCTTTGATATTTTTGAGCATATACCAGACCGGATCATCATAAGGGAATTTATTGTATTGTTTCAGCAGTTGGAACAACTGCTCGATGTTGCGCGATGTGTGAGCCAGAATCAGCTCCCGACGATCCCGGTTGTTGATTCTTTCCGGCGAGGCGGATCCGAACGGATACACAACCTGAATAGCGTCAAGGTAAGAGGTATTCAAGAAAAGGGTAATACTTTTTTGTACCCAGGGGTTCAGCTGCCGCCGCTGGCTTTGAATGTCAATTGTTCGTCGCATACGTCTGTCCTGTTTATTGTGTTTCGAGAATAGCATAAGGTGCAGGAGTACCGTTCATCGCCGACAGCCGTTCTTTGATGGTTCGGATAGCAGCTTCCGATGAGTCGATCAAAATCCACCTGCGGCCTTCTCGTTCGGCTGCTATGGCGGTTGCCCCTGAACCGGCAAAACAATCCAGAACGCAACTGTCGGGATTGGACGATGCGCGAATAATCGACCGAATCATCTCCAGATTTTTTTCTGTCGGATAGGCCGGATTCGGCGGGTCTTTGTATTCCCAAATATCCTGTTTTTTCTTGCCATGGGTTACTTTTTCATCGGCGTAGATTATTTTTCGGGGGTTTCCAGTCGAAGACCATTCAATCAGTCCCTGTTCATCAAGCCGCGTCAGTTCATCCGGAGGATATCGCCAGTGGCGGCCTTTGGGCGGTAAGAGATTTTTCCACTTTCGACCGGTTTGTCCGTTTTGTGTTTCCCCCGGGGCATGCAGGGGGGTTGTTGTGTAACGTCTTCCCGCCTTATCGATCTTGGGGAAAAGTCGTTTAATATCATCCTCTGAGAAAGATTCGGCAGCGCCGTGCCATATGGGCCGATTTGTTTTTGAATAGAACAGTATCAAATCTTTAACGTTGCCATATCCCTTACGCTGAAAATTCTTGGGATTGCATTTTATCCGCGTAATGTCATTGATGAAATGCTTTTTTCCAAAGATTTCATCCATTACAATCTTAACATAATGGCCGATTTTATAATCAATATGAAGATAGATCGATCCTTGAGTGGACAGCAATTGTTTTAGCAAGATCAGTCGTTGTCGAATAAATTCGACATAGCCGGGTCCGTTGAGAGTATCTTCATAAGCCACTTCATCGATTTGACTGGAACTGATGGTCGAACTTCGCAGTTTTCCTTTACGAAAGGTCAGATTTGTGGAAAACGGGGGATCGGTATAGATTAAATCAATCCGCGATTGAATTTCCTTTTGTTTCAGGAGGGCCTTTAATGCCGACAAGTTATCTCCTTTTATGACGAGATTTTTCCAGCCGGTACCGTTTTTATGTTTCGATCCGCCACTTCCTGCACGAACAAATGTAACATCCGGCACGGCCGCAAAAATTTCAGACTCAGGCAGCTTGCCGGGATAATACAAAGAAAACTCCGCCCCCAGGGTATTGAAATCGTCATTAAAAAGGGCAGAGGTTGTATTTCGATTAACTTGTTTTAACGTGTTCCTCATGAGTTTACCCGTATAGGACCATTGTTCATAGTCTGATATAGCGATGTGTGTCAGGTATGTCAAGGTTTGTTATTTTTTCGCCATTTTCGCAGGGCGTCCAGGAGGCGCTGCATATCGTCGGGCAGGGGAGCCTCGAAGTGCATCCGCTGTGCGGTGGTCGGATGGGTCAGTTCCAGCCGCCAGGCGTGCAGGGCGCAGCGGGCCATCAGCGGCTGTTCAGGCACGGCGGGGCGGTCTTCGATTTGCCAGGGATAGACGATTTTGCCGCCGTACATCTCGTCGGCGACGATGGGGTGCTTCATCCAGGACAGATGCACGCGAATCTGATGAGTGCGTCCGGTTTTGAGGTCGAGTTTGACCAGCGCATAGCCGCGAAAGGCCTCGAGCACTTCGTAAAACGTAACAGCCTCTTTGCCGATGTCATGGCGGACGGCGAATTTTTCGCGTACCAGCGGATGGACGCCGAGCGGCTGATTGATGCGGTCGGCGGTCAATTCCGGCACGCCGTGAATCAGGGCGACGTACGTTTTCTTGACGCTGCGCTCGGCAAACTGCCGGCTCAGCTTCCAATGGGCGGTGTCGGTTTTGGCCACGACCAGACAGCCGGTGGTGTTGCGGTCCAGACGATGGACGATGCCGGGACGCCGGTCGTCCCCGCCGCCGGACGAGAGGTTTTGAAAATGATAGACCAGCCCGTTGACGAGCGTGCCGTTTTTGTAGCCGCGCGCCGGATGGACGATCAGGTCGGCCTGTTTATTCAGTACGAGCAGGTCGTCGTCTTCATACAGAATGTGCAGCGGAATATCTTCCGGTATCAACTCGCGCAGTTCGCGCGGCGGCAAAATCAGATCGATCCAGTCGCCCGGGTTGAGTTTACAGCTCGGCTTGGCGGGACGGCCGTTGACGTTGACGCCCTGTTCCATGATGAGTTTTTGCAGGCGTGTCCGACTAAACTGGCTGAATCGACCGGTCAGATATTTATCCAGTCGCCGATGTTTGAGGTTGGTTCCGACGCGAAAGCGCAACTCCCGACCGGCCAGTTCATCGGACAGGTCCTGTTCGTCGAGCACGTCCTCCGTTGCGCAAAGGTCATCCGGCGACGGAATCGCGGGCGGCTTGGGCTGAATGTCTTCAAATGGCGGCAATTCGGGCGAAACCATTTTCCTGATTGATTACACATGATTCATAGTGAATCGGCTTTAAGGCATTACGTTGCCGGCAGGATGCAGACGATACCACTGCCGGCCTCAATACCCTCGGCAAACACCGAAGCCCGTTTTTGATATTCCTGTTGCTGTAATGCGTCGGGGTCGTATGGACGTTAGTTGGGTTCGCTGTCCGGTTCGGATTCTGCGGTCGGCAGGCTCACGGCGTCAGCGCCCAAATCCGGCATGGCGGGCGTGAGCGAATCCAGCGACGGGGGCGTCTGGAAGACCGAGCCGGGATCGGCCTGGAACATATCGTTGCTCATATTGTTCGGCATAAGAAAATCCTCATCTGCTGCGGCAGCCGGCGCCGGCGCAAAGGCAAACGTTTCAAGGTTTTCGTTCAGTGCGGCCAGCCGCTGTCGGGCCTTGGCCGGGAACAGGGTGGCGGCAAATTCGGGCGCATCGATGAGTTGCTGATAAATTTCGGCCGCCTGGTCGCGCTGTCCCAGTTCTTCAGCGCACAGGCCCAGACCCAGTGTGGCCATCGCCTTCAGGGTCGGCGTGGTCGCCGCGGCCAGGGCCTTTTCATAGGCTTGCCGCGCCTGTTCGATCCGCGAGTGCACTTCTTCAACATCGATCAGGCCGGGCCGCAGGTGCAATTCCGTTCGCAGGGCCTGAGCCGCCTTGATCTGCGCCAGGGCTTCGAGGTCAGGGTTGCCGGTCTGATCGGCCTGGTCGAGCAGCGCGTTGGCGCTGACCAGCAGGGCGTTGCTTGCTTCCTCGACGGAACCGCCTTCCTCTTGATCGGCCGCCTGAAGGACGCGATACACATCGGCCTCAAGCGACTGAATCATTTCGGTGATGGACGCCGCTTTGGCAATCTCGCGCTGCTGACGCATCCGGGAGAACATCGGCCAGGTAATCAGTCCGATGAGGATCAAGGCGATGCCAATGATCGTGCTGGCATTGCGTTTCAGATAGTCCGGGGCGTGTGCCAGCCAGTCAGCCAATTCATTGGTTTTCAGTTCATGGCGATGTTTTGCGTCCATTATTGTCTCCGTTAATCATGTTTTGACTCTCTGTTGATGTCCATTTCTCAAAAACCAAAAACCCTATTATAGGAAAAATGCTTTTGACTTACAAGAAGCGTTTGCCGATACTGAACGTATTCCATTGCCGCCCGTAAACACGATAACAGGATAAGCGAAAAATGACGGAAAGACGAAAGAAAATGCATCAATTATGCGTTTTATCGGTGTTATTGCTCGTTTTCAGTCTCTCAAATGGGCAGATTGACCGCACCCAATATATTACTCTGGACGAAGTCCGGACGGATATGGAGGCTTATGCGCTGACGGTGTGGTATGGGACTGAAATCGAAAAATTCCCGCTAAAGATTCTCAGTGTGGTCCGGAATCGCCAGCCGGGCGAAGATATGATCCTGGTGGTCGGCCAGGATGAGCGTTTCAAACAAGCCGGTGCGGTCAGAGGTTGCAGCGGCTCGCCTGTTTTTATTGACGGGCGATTGGCCGGGGCGCTGGCGGCCGGCTGGAGTGCGGCCAAGGAACCGCTCTATCTGGTACGTCCGATTGAAGCGATGCTCGAAGTGGGCACGCTGCCTGCGACCGAATCGCCGGGACAGGGACGTCGGCTGATTAAAATGGATGTCAGTCAGCCGCTGGATCTGGAGACGGTTGCCGAGCAGGTCACCCGTGCGTTTGCCTCGCGATCCGCCGGTGATCGTCCGCTGCTTCCGCTGGCGACCTCGCTGCCGGCGCACGTGTGCGGCGAACTGGCCGAGGGGTTTCGGTCGTTGGGGGTAATGCCGATTCCGGGCGGATTGACCGCCTCGGCGGTTTCGGATGCGACCGATGAGACCCCGTTTGAACGGGGCGGCGTGCTGTCGGTGGTGTTGTGCACAGGGGATATCAGTCTGGCCGGTGTCGGAACCGTCACGGAGGTGGACGGCGATATCGTCTATGGCTTCGGCCATGATTTTACCGGCATCGGCGCGGTGGAATTTCCCATGGGCGACGGGTTCGTGCATTCGGTCATTGCCTCGCGCGATATGTCGTTTAAGCTGGCCACGCCCGGGACCGTCAGAGGCACGATCCAATTTGATCAATATGCGGCGATTCGCGGTCAAATCGGCAAGATGCCCACGATGGTCCCGATGCGAATCACTGTCGAGCGATTTAACGACCCTCAGGTGCGCACCTATGCGTGTCGATTGGCTTATGACCGTGAATATACCCCGATGATCGCCCGGACGATCGCGCAGGCCGCGGCCCTGATGCGGGGGCCGCTTCCTCCGGAGCACACGGTGCGGTATCAGGGACGGATTACGGTCCAGGGCGGCGAGCCGATTGCGTTTGAGAATGTCTCTTCCGGCCGCAGCGTCGCCGAGGTGGGATCAGAGCTGCTCAGTACCTTGACGCTGCTGCTGAACAACTCGTTTGAAGTGGTTAAACCTGAGTCGATTGAGCTGGATATGGTGATTGAGCCGGACGACAGCACCGCGGCGATCTGGTCGGCGCGATTGTCGCAGGCCGTCGTCAAGCCCGGCCAAACGATGACGGCCGATGTGATGCTGCAAACGTTTCGCGCTGAGCGCATTGCGGCCTCGGTGGAACTGACGATTCCGGAAACAATGCCCCCCGGCAAGTATCCGCTTCATCTGTTGGGGGCGTCCGCCTACAATTCGTTTTTGAATCAGAATGCGCCGCAGCGGTTTCGCGTTGTTGACGCCGAGTCGCTGCGGACGGGTTTGAATCGTGTGCTGAATATGCCGCGCAATCGGTTGTATGCGGTACTGCCGGTTCCCGCAACCGGCTTGACGCTGCGTCGGCATGAGCTGCCCGATCTGCCGCCGTCACGGATGCTTCTGATTCAGGACGCCCGACGGCTGGAGCCGATTGAACCGTATAAAAACTGGATAGAAAACAGCGCTGGACTGGACAAGATCGTTTCCGGCGGCGCTCAGATTGAATTGACCGTTGAACAACCTTAATACCGGGAAACAGTGCTGATGAACAACAAAAGAATCGAGGGTTTTGTGCGTTTTGTTTGTATTTTGTTTTTATATGCTGCGGCGGGGGCGTTGGCGGTTACATCGGTGATAACGCGGCACAACAGCGGCGAGGATTTTGCCAAAGGCGATACCGAGCAGGTTGTTGTGGATTCTGCCGGAACGTTGCGGCTGGCCCCGCGAACTCGGCATATCGACTGCGGCCAACTGCTCAATGACGTCTGGACGATCAACTGTCTGTTGACCGACCATCGTCAAGCGCTGTATCTGGGTACAAGCCCCAATGGAACGGTCATTCGCATCCTGAATGATCAAGCGATGCAGGTCTGGCCCAAACACACCGCCGACCCGACCGTCGGCGACGGGTTTACCAATCAGCACGTGTTCGCATTGGCGCTGGACGTGGCCGACCGGCTGCTGATCGGCGTCAGCGGCGAGAAAGGCAAGCTCGTTCGGCTCGGCGCTGAGGCCGAGACCGTCTTCGAACATGACAAAGTGCAGTATATCCACGCCATTGCCCGCGACGCCGAGGACAATATCTATCTGGGAACGGGGCCGGAAGGACTAATTTTCCGACTGGATCCGTTCTGCCAGTCGGCGGAGATCTTTTACGATGCCCAGGACAAAAACATTCTTTCGCTGGTGATGGGCGACGGGGCGCTGTATGCCGGCGCCGACCAGCGGGGGTTGGTCTATAAACTGTCGCTGGACGGTCGGGAAACCGCGGTGCTGTACGATTCCGAGCAGACGGAAATCACCGCGCTGCAGATCGATGAGGCCGGCAACGTCTATGCCGCTGCGACCAGCGCTCAGGCCGCGGCCCAGCAGCTTCGCGCCGCCTCGGCGGCGATGGCCAAATTGCCCGGACGTCCCGATACCGAGGCGTCGGCTCAACCCGACGGCGAGGGGGTAACGCTGACCACCGCCAACAGCGACGACGCCAAAGACGATCAGCAGCAACAGCCGTCCCGTCCGACGCCGTCGCCGCCTCAGCCGCCTGCGGCACGCACCGCCGGGCAGATTTACAAGATCACGCCGGACGGTTTTGTGACGACGATCTTCAGTGAAATGGCGGTCTTTTATACGTTGCTGATTCAGGACGACAGACTCTGGCTGGGCACCGGCAATGACGGACGTCTTTACACCGTCAACCCCGCAACCGAGCAAAAGAGCATTGCGTATGAAGATAAGCTCTCGGCGCAGATTACGGCGTTGACGCCGATGAACGGAGCGTTTTATGTGGGTTTGTCCAATCCGGCGCGTCTGATACGGCTTGAACAGGCCTATGAGAAAGAAGGTCTGTTTCGCTCGCCGTTAATTGACGCCGGCCAGCCGGCCCGCTGGGGAAAGATTCAGCTTGAGGCGGATGTGCCCGGCGGCTGTGAGATTCGGGTTGCCTCCCGCAGCGGCAACGTCAATGACCCCAACGATCCGACGTTTTCGCCCTGGACCGATGAAACGGTGTTGACCGGTCCGACGGCACTGCACAGTCCGGCCGGACGCTTTTTGCAGTACCGGCTGCGGCTGTCCACCTCGGCGGATGACAAAACGCCCGTCGTACGTGAAGCGGCGGTCTCGCATGTGGTCCCCAATCTGGCCCCGCAGGTCACAAGCGTGCGCGCGGCCCGCTCACGCGACAAAAACAAGCCCGGCATTATCGAGATTAACTTTGCCGCGCAGGACGACAATCGCGATGAACTGACCTACAAAATAGAGTTTCGTCAGATCGGACGCAGCCGCTGGATTTTGCTCAAAGATGAACTGACCCAGCCGCGATTCGAATGGGACGGACGCACCGTTGAGGACGGGCGTTACGAGATACGGGTGACCGCGGATGATTACAAGGGCAACTGTCCCGACACCGCACTGACCGGTTCGCGCATCAGCGATCCGTTGGTGATTGACAATACCCCGCCGGTCATCGACAGCGCCGACGTCCGCATCGAGGGCGACGACGTGGTTTTGAAGCTGAAGGTTCGCGACGAACTGACCGTCATCGGCAAGGTGGCTTATACCGTCAACAGTAATGAGCGGTGGATCAGTGTGCTGCCGGATGATTCGATCTATGATGCACTGGAGGAAACGTTTGCGATTCGGATTAACGATCTGGACAGCGGACCGAACGTGATTGCCGTGTCCGTGGCCGATGATGTGGGCAATACGCAATACCGAAGTTTTGAAGTCCAGGTTCCGTAGAACCCAAACAAAGCCGAATATCAAAAAAAGTGAATGTTCAAAACAGCGGAGGTGAATTATGGCGACTCTTGACAGCATTGAAAAAATCCTGGGTCAGGACGCGGCGTCTTTATTGTCATTCCATTCGCCGAAGATTTCAAAAGACCACCTGCACATTCCCGGCCCTGACTGGGTGGATCGGATCTTCGGGCCGTCGGATCGGCCGGTTCCGGTATTAAACAGCCTGCGGCGATTTTTCTTTGATCGGGGGCGTTTGGCCGGAACGGGGTATCTGTCGCTGCTGCCGGTCGATCAGGGCGTCGAGCATTCCGGCGGCGCCTCTTTTGCGCCTAATCCGATCTATTTCGATCCCGAAAATATCGTCAAGCTGGCCCTCGAAGGCGGCTGCAACGGCGTGGCCTCGACGCTGGGCGTGCTGGGCAGTGTGTCGCGCAAGTACGCCCATCAAATTCCGTTTATCGTCAAGCTCAATCACAATGAGCTGCTGACCTGTCCGAACAAATTCGATCAGGTGATGTTTGCTACGGTCAAGCAGGCCTGGGATCTCGGCGCCGCGGCCGTCGGAGCGACGATCTATTACGGTTCGCAGGAAAGCAGTCGCCAGATCGTGGAGGTCAGCGAGGCCTTCGAAATGGCGCACGAGCTGGGCATGGCGACGGTGTTGTGGTGCTATCTGCGCAATCCGGCCTTCAAAGTGGACGGCAAAGACTACCACACCAGCAGCGACCTGACCGGGCAGGCCAACCATCTGGGAGCGACGATTGAGGCCGACCTGATCAAGCAGAAGCAGCCAACGCTGGACGGCGGCTACAAAGCGCTGAACAAGGACGGCAGCTTCGGCAAGTACAGCGACGCGATGTACACCGACCTGAACAGCGACCATCCGATTGACCTGACTCGCTATCAGGTGGTCAATAATTATATGGGGCGAATCGGCCTGATCAACAGCGGCGGCGCGTCGGGCAAGAACGATCTGGCCCAGGCGGTCCGCACGGCGGTGATCAACAAACGCGCCGGCGGCATCGGCCTGATCAGCGGACGTAAGGCCTTTCAAAAGCCGATGAAAGACGGCGTCGCGCTGCTCAATGCCATTCAGGACGTCTATCGGTGCAAAGAAGTCACCGTGGCGTAGTGCGAAAGGTGACGGCATGACACTGGAATTGAGCGCTTTTGAAAAAGATGTTAATTCGTTTGAAAAAGCAGTTTATGCCGTCAATACGGCGCCGCATATTTCCGGCCTTGATGAAGATATTCTCGACACGGTCAAGGCGGGGGTAATTCAAAACTTTGAATTCACCTATGAATTGTGCTGGAAGTTTATCAAGCGGTGGCTTCAGGCCAATTCTGGCCCGATATGTTCCTTGCGCCGAGGTGCGGGCGTTTGGTTCACGCGCCGCGACGGGACGGCTCGCAGGCATTCCGATCTGGATATGGCGATTGTCGGCGATACAAAAATTGACTTCAGTACGCTCAACCGCTTGCGCGAGGCGTTTGAGGACAGTGAATTGCCGTTTCGTGTGGATGTGTTGGACTGGCACGCTATTGCCGAGGACTTTCGCAAAGTGATTGAAAGGCACTATGTTGTGATTTATCCGTTACCATAATAATAGAGGGGTATTGTTTGGATATTTACCCATGCGATTTTTACTTTGGTGTATGCCGGCGTTTCCCTCTGAATAGTCAAAATCAATAATGAAAAACGTTGAATATCATCAGATTGTTGAGTCGGTCCGACAGGCGTGCATAACCGCGGCGTTTGAGCTGCCGGCGGATGTGCACGACGCCTTGAAGCGGGCGCGTCAGGCCGAGACCCATCCGCGAGCGCAGTGGATTCTCGATCAGCTTCTGGAGAACGCCCGCTTGGCGGCTGCGGATCGGATTGCGATGTGTCAGGATACGGGGCTGGCGGTGGTGTTTGTTGATCTGGGGGTCGATGTTCGGATTGCCCCGCCGCAGAACAGATCGGAAGCGACCATCACCGACGCGATCAATGAGGGAATCGCAGCAGGCTATGAGCAGGGCTATTTGCGAAAAAGCGTCGTCGCTGAGCCGCTCGGCCGGCGTCCCAACACCACTACCAATACGCCCGCGATCATTCATTATGAGATCGTCCCCGGCGACCGGTTGCGGATATCGCTGATGGCCAAGGGCGGCGGCTGCGAGAATAAAAGCCAATTCCATATGTTCAACCCCACCGCCTCGGAAGACGATATTAAGAACTGGATTGTTGAAGTCGTCAAAGCGGCCGGACCAAACGCCTGTCCGCCGTTCGTGGTGGGGGTGGGGTTGGGGGGCAACTTTGAACGGTCGTGTCTGCTGAGCAAACGGGCGCTGCTGCGCGACATCGGCACGAGTCACCCCGACCCGTTTTATGCGCGCTTGGAAAGGGAGCTGCTGGCCGCGGTCAATGCCACCGGCCTCGGCCCGCAGGGGCTGGGCGGCGATACGACGGCCTTGGCGGTGCATATCGAGACAGCCCCGTGCCATATTGCCTCACTGCCGGTCGCAGTGAACATCGAATGTCACGCCCATCGACACGTGCAGATCGTACTGTAATTTAATAGCATAGGAATTTCTTTGTAGCACGGCCATCTTGGCCGTGAATAATCCAATCGAACAAAAAACCTCTTTTTAGGCCAGATTTAGAGAAGGCTGCCTTCAAAGAAGTAAACATATAATGCCTCTTTTTGAGTTAATTTTATAAAAAAAATTATGATGGGGTTGTTTTTTGACAAAATTTCAGTATAATGTGTTCCGTAAGTTTTAGGAGTGCATTATGGACGACATGGCAGTCTTACGCCCTCGCGTCTTTGTGGTTGAAGACGACCCCGCTTATCAGCGTCTGTTGGAGCTGGCTCTTAGGCGGTTGGGCTGTGAGTGTCAATGTTGCACAGACGGAAGGACGGCCCTCGATTCGATCATTTCCCGATCCTATGATTTGGTCATTATAGATATCCATATTCCTGAACTGGACGGTTTTATGGTGGCTTGTCAGCTTCGGGAGATGGGGTACACCCAGCCGTTGGTGGCCATTTCAGCGTTGAATCTGGAAGGTATTGACGGCAAGGCCAGGGCGGTCGGATTTAACGATTTTCTGCAAAAACCCCTCGAAGACGAGCATATCTCGCAATTACTGGAACGGTATGTCGTCAACCACGAAGCGAAAAGCTGACAGCCGTTATTTTTAATCGTCGTTCCGCTCAAACACCGCGATATCCATCAGACGTTCACTTTTGGCCACGATACAGGTGACCACCGCATCACCGATGACATTGACCGCGGTGCGGAGCATATCCAGAAGACGATCCACGCCGATAATCAGGGCAATGCCTTCGACGGGAAGATTGACCTGACGCAACACCATGGTCAGTGTAATGAGTCCCACGCCCGGCACGCCGGCGGTGCCGATCGAGGCCAGCGTTGCGGTTACGATAACCATCAAATAGCCGCTCCATCCGATCTCAATGCCGTACGCCTGGGCGATGAATATCGTCGCCACGCCTTTCATAATCGCCGTGCCGTCCATATTGATGGTTGCCCCCAGCGGAATCGTAAACGAGGCCACGCTCGGATGCACACCCAATCGATGTTCCACCGTTTCCAGTGTTATCGGCAGCGTTGCGCTGCTGCTGGCGGTACTGAAGGCAAAGACGGGGACCTGACGAAATTTCTTCAGCATCTGAAACGGACTGAGTCCCGAACCCAACTTCAGTACAATCGGATAGACCACCAGTCCGTGCAGCAGCAGCACCGCAATCACCAGGGTAAAATATTTGCCCAGCGGCAAAATAACATCCAGCCCCTGTTCGGCAAAGACCTTGGCCAGCAAGGCAAACACCCCGAACGGCGCAACCTGCATCAGCATCATGACCAGCCGCATCACGACGTCATTAAGGTGCTTAAACAAATTCAGGACAGTTTTCCCGCTGTCGCCGGCAAGAGTGATCGCCAGTCCCGTCAGAATCGAGAAAACAATAATCTGCAGCATATTCGCCTCGACCATTGCCTGAAAGGGATTGCTGGGAAACATATTGATCAGCGTCTCCTTCAGAGACGGCGTTTCGCTTGGGGTAAATTCAAGATGCGTGGTCAGTTCCAGTCCCGCGCCCGGCTGAACCCATACGCCCGCGGCCAGCGCCAGCGAAATCGCCGCCGCTGTGGTCAGCAGATACAGGATGACGGTTTTGCCGCCGATTCGGCCCAACTCGCGAAGATCGTTCAATTCCGCCGTCCCGCATACCAGCGAAACGAAGACCACCGGCACGACGATCAGTTGAAGGCTGTTGACGAAAATCTGGCCAATGACATCAAGCAGACCTTCCGTCAGATAGATGCGAATGCCGCCTTCATTGCCGAGAACATTAAGCATCGCCCCTGCGACAATGCCGAGAGCCATACCCATAAAGATACGCGATGTCAATCCCTTGATCGGTCTTTCAGGCAGAGGCATCGTGCGATTCTCCCGTTGTCAGTGGGGTTTTGCGCCGCCCGACGAACGGCGGTTTTGACGGCGGGGTCGGCGGGGTTTGTTGTGAGCGGTGTTTTCGGTCTCGCCGCCGCGCGGGCCGTGTTTTTTGCCCGTCTGTTTACCGCGTTTGGGCGGCAAGGACAAATCCGGCTCCTGGCCCAGCCAGATGGGAGTGATTTTATTCTGACGCAAAATGCTTTTGAGCCGTTGGATATCGCGCGGCGTGCAGAAGGTGACCGCCCGGCCTTTGCGCCCCATCCGCGCCGTGCGGCCGGTGCGATGGGTATAGGCTTCGGCGTTCTGCGGAAAGTCATAGTTGATCACATGCGAGGCGTGAGCAAAATCCAGCCCGCGAGCGGCGATGTCGGTGGCGATCATATATTTGATCTGCTGTTTTTTGAAGCGGCGAAACAGACTGGTTCGCTTGTTCTGATCCTGACCGCCGTGAATCATCTCGACCGAATCGGTCTTTTTTTTCAAATGGTCGTACAGTGTTTCACAGCCGCGGCGGCTGTTGCAGAACAAGATCGCCTGGACCGGTTTTTCGGTGTCGATCAATTCGAGCAGCGTGTCCAGTCGGTGATGGGGCTTGACCAATTTGAAACAATGCTCCAGCGAGGCCGGGGCGGCCTGTTCTTTGTTCAATTCCACCAGCACGGGGTCGTTGAGGTATTTTTGGGTCAGCCGTTTGATCTCGGTCGGCATCGTAGCGCTGAACAAAAGCGTCTGATGCTCGTGAACCAGGCATGAACAAATAAAATCAACGTCCTGCTCAAAGCCCTGATCGAGCATCTCGTCGGCCTCATCCAGTACAAACGTCTGCACATCCGAGAGCCGCAGCGAGGTGTTATACAGCATATCGATCAGTCGGCCGGGCGTGGCGACCAGAATATGCACGCCGTGGTTGAGTTTGCCCATCTGGATGGCCATCGAAAACCCGCCGTAAATCGCAAACGATTCGATGTCGGTGTATTTGGCGATTTGCGATATTTCCGTGACGTATTGCAGGGCCAGCTCGCGCGTCGGCACCAGAATCAGCGCCTGGACCGTGCGCCGGGCCGGATCAACCGCCTGAACCAGGGGCACCGCACAAGCAGCGGTCTTGCCCGATCCGGTCTCGGCCAGGGCAATCATATCGCGCCCGGCCAGAATATGCGGCAGCGTTTGTTCCTGTACCGGCGTGAGCGTCTCATAGCCCATCTTCACCAGGGCTTTGAGTATCTGAGGCTTCAAGTTCAATTCATCAAATCGCATCGCTGTCCATCTCTATTTCTGAAACCACAGATGCCGCGGATTTCATACGCGGTGTTAGACCCATTCATTCGTCCAGCGGGCGAATCCAGATGTTGCGAAACCGCACCAAATCGCCGTGATCCTGAAGCCGCAGCGGCAGTTTGTCCGGATGCGGTTGGTAGGCGGCTCGCTGCTTGTGAAATGTCGTGCCCTGAATTTCCCAATGGTCCTGAACGAGTATCCCGTTGTGCAGCACGGTTACCGTAGCCGGTTTTTCAATTGCTCCGTCCCGGAAGACCGGTGCGTGGAAAATGATGTCGTAGGTTTGCCATTGCCCCGGTTTTCGGCTGGCGTTGACCAACGGCGGTTTTTGGCCGTAGATGGCCGCGGCCTGGCCGTCGGGATAGGTGTCATTCTCATAGGAGTCCAGCACCTGCACTTCGTAATGGCCCATCAAAAAGACGCCGCTGTTGCCGCGCCCCTGTCCGCTGCCTTTGACGACCTCAGGAGCGGCCCACTCGATATGAAGCTGGCAGGAACCGAATGCCTGGCGTGTTTGAATATCGCCTGTGTCGCGAACCACTTCCATATAGCCGTCCTGAATCTTCCATTTGGCATTGCCGCCGTCCTTGCTGCTGCGCCACGCCGACAGATCCGTGCCGTCAAACAGCACGATGGCATCCGCAGGCGGCAGATGGTTTTCGGCGCCCGGCGCGACCACCGGCGGCCTGGGCCGATTCATATCATGCACTTCCCATTCAAACACCTGTTGAGCCGCAAATACGCCCAGTGCCATGGTTGCGACAAGTACCCCTGCTCGAACAATAAGATGCATAACCGATCTCCTGAAAAAATGACATTCCAGATACTTTTTATCTCTCGAACACGCTGTTCTCATTTCTATTTTACAAACTCAAAAATTATAACCGAAAACGGTGCAAAAGCAAAGCAGGTAATTTACGTTGGCGCCATTGTTTTTAGGACGTTGGGAACAACGCCATATTTTTTTATCATTTGGCGTGGCCGACAATGACAGAGCTGCCTGCAAAATACGTTCGGACGGCCTGCCTTCAGCCAAGTTATCGGACAGTCCCATAAATATCGCACAGAAATGCCGTTACAGGGCATTTGCTTTTTGCATTTTCTGAGGTATATTATATTAAGATGACATTAAGGTGATGTGTAGAAATATAAAAAAAATACATTAATGCTTATGGGGGGTCCTATGGCAACGAAACATGATTTCAATAACAGCCGTCGGCTCGGTATTATCCTGAGTCTGTTGGTCTGCTGTTTCAGTTCCACACAGGCGTTCACCGTTTTTGACCGCAGTCTTGGCGATGAGATGACCATTGATTATGAGATTGAAGGCTGGGTCATGGTCATGGATACGACCGTCAATCTCGTTGACGGCGCGTGGATCAAAGATTCACCTTCCGAGGCCGGACAGCTTTGGGCCACACAGGGGGCAGTTGTGAACATCTACGGGGGACAGATCGATGATCTGGTGGTGATTACCACGACAGAGAGTACTACGCTGCCCGAGGCTCAGGTGACCGTTTATGGCAGCGAGTTTGTGAGGATCAATGCCCAAAATGAGATTATTCCCATCGATCCCAACACGACCGAACTGTTTCTGGAAGATGAGATATTAGCAGGCGTTTACGAAGACGGGACGGCGTTTGCGTTTCATGTTGACTGTTACAGTCAGGGCGATTTTAAGATGTTCATCAAGCTCGGCTGGATTGCCGGCGCGCCTGAAATTGACGTCTGGCCCGATGTCGTTGATTTCGGCGAGGTGGAAATCGGTCAGCAGGCATCCGCTTTTGTCACCGTTGCCAATATCGGCAATACCAGTCTGACGCTTCAGGGACTTGAAATGGTTCAGGGCGATGAACAGGAATTCGGCATTGTGCCCTTGGCGCAGATGCCTGTGACCCTTGAGCCTGATGAAACGATTGAGATTGAGCTGGTCTATACGCCTATGGTCGAAGGGCCTGCCTCGGCGGTCCTGCTGATCGGCAGTGATGATCCCGAGATGCGCGTTAGAGAGGTGTTGCTCGGCGGAGACGGCGTCGCCCCTGAAATACCCGAACTGACGCCCCGTGAGCGAATTGACGCCATCTGCGCGTTTTATATGACGGGTCTGCAAAATGGAACGATTGAAGGCGTCGGTCGCGGCCGTTCCGCTAAAAACAAAACGATCGCGCTGGGGCACATGCTGATCAGCGCCCGCCATTTGATCAACGGCGGTTACGACCGGCTGTCCCTGATCGTGCTGTATTCGGTTGAGAAAAAGACCGACGGCATGCACCGACCCCCTGATTTTGTTGAAGGGCCTTCGGTTCCCGTGCTCAATGAGATGGTCAACGACTTGATTGAAGCCATTCGAAACCAATAAGAAACCAAAAAAACAAACCCGACATCCGTCATGCCCGCCCTTCACGGCGGGCATTTTTTATTCACTCCGCAACAAATCGGGCGATATGTTAGCCCCTTTTTAACCGATTGCTAACATTCTGCTCATCATTGAACGGTATCTTGCCTTCGTCCAAATCAACGCGTGTTCAGAACGGTCTGAACACCGAATAACGTGAATTATTTGACGGAGGTAAACTATGATCAAGACAATGAGCAGGTGGTTGGCCGTGGTGGCGCTGGCGGTCGGTTGGGTCGATGTGTCGCGGGCCGACGAGATCAGTGAACTGCGGCAGCAGCTTCAGGAGCAGTATAATGCGCTTCGCGAAGTTCAGCAGAAACTGATCGAAATCGAGTCGGCCCAAAAACAGCAGGGCCAGGCGGTCAAAAAACTCGAATCGACCGGCGGCGCTGTGATTCCCGAAACGCTGAAATGGGCCGAGAATATCCGCCTCTACGGCGATTTTCGCTATCGCCACGAACAGATCGACGGCGACCGTGTAGATCAACGCGACCGCCATCGCATCCGGGCGCGGCTGGGGCTGAAGGGTACGATCAGCGACGAATGGACGTTTGATTTGCGTCTGGCATCCGGCTCGGACGATCCGACATCGACCAATCAGGATCTGGACGGGGGTTTTTCCAGCAAGGATGTTTGGCTGGATCGTGCATTTTTGACCTATAAGCCGCACGCGATCGAGGGACTGTCGCTGCTGGCCGGCAAGATGAGCAATCCCTTTATGACGGTCGGCGGCAATCAGTTGATGTGGGACAGCGACCTGAACCCCGAAGGCATTGCCGTTAAATATACCGCCAGCCTCACCGATGCTGCGAGCCTGTTTGTCAATGGCGGCGGGATGTGGGTTGAAGAACGCGGCAGCGATACCGATACCAGTCTGTGGGGCGTTCAGGGCGGTCTGATGCACGCCTTCGAAGACCAAAGCAAACTAACCGGCGGAGCGGGTTTTTTCAAATACGGCAACATCAAGGGCAAACCGGCCATCGGCGCCTTTTTGGGCAATACGTCTGACGGCGGGGTGTACGCTTTCGACTATGAGTTGATGGAGCTGTTCGGCGAATATGCGAGCAAGCTGGGCGATGTGCCGTTTACCCTGTATGGCGACTATGTCGTCAATACCGCATCGCGTGTCAGCGCCGATACCGGCTGGCTGGTCGGCGCGACGTATAACAAGGCCTCTGCGCCCGGAACGTGGCAGACGGGTTACGAATACCGCGACATTGAACGGGATGCGGTGTTGGGCCGCTTCAACGACTCGGACTTCGTCGGCGGCGGCACGCACGGCAAAGGCCATAAGTTCAGCTTTAAGTATGCCTTGGCGAAAAATGTGGCGGCCGCGGCAACCTATTTTCTCAATGAGCGTGATGCTGTCGGCGACGGCAAACGCGACGATGCGTATCGGCGGCTCCAATTGGATATCGAGGTCAAATTCTAACACAATGCTAACAATGCGTTAATCCAGACCTAACGAAACAAACATAAAATAGCAAACGAACGAACAAAACGAAAGGAATGCGTATGAAGACTCAAAAAAGCGATTTTACAATCGTGGTGGTGTGTACCGTGATATTGGCGGCCGGCGCTGTCGTGATGGCGTCAGATAAACTCCAGATTGACGGCTCAACGACCGTCGGCCCGATTGCCGACGCCTTTACCGAGGCGTTCAGGGCAACGCATCCGAATATCGCCATTACGGTCAGCAAGACCGGCAGCGGCGACGGTGCGGCGGCGCTGGTGGACAATCGATGCGATATTGCGATGATGAGCCGGTTTATGAAAGAATCCGAATTCAAAAGGGCCGTCGAAAACGGCGTACTGCCGGTCGCTCACGTGATTGCGATGGACGGCGTGTGCGTCGTGCTGCATCCGTCTAATCCCATCCAGGAAATGACGACCGAACAGGTGCGCGGCATTTACGCCGGCCGGATTACCAACTGGAGTCAGGTGGGCGGCGTCAATCGGCCTATCGTCGTCATCAGCCGCGATACCTCCAGCGGAACGTATGAATCCTTTAACGAAATGGTGATGAACAAAGAGAAGATGGCCGACCACGTCGAGTATGTCAACTCCAACCCGCAGGCCCACGCCCGCGTCCGCAGCACTGAAGGGGCGATTGGGTATGTGGGGATCGGTTTTCTGGATCGTTACGTCAAGCCGGTCAAGCTGGACGGCGTGACGCCCAGCCGCTCGACCATTGCCCGCGGCATCTTTCCGGTCAGCCGTCCGCTGTTTCTGTTTACCAACGGCTATCCCAAACTCGGCTCACCGGCCCATGCGTTTGTGACGTTTCATCTGACCGAGCAGGGACAGGAAATCATCGAATCCAAAGGGTTTGTTCCCCTGACGGAGTATTAAGTGAACAACGGCGCAACCCATCCGAACATCACGCTTGAACCCGACGGCTCAGCGGTGCGGTTTACCCGTCCGCTGAGCCTCAGCGCGTCGCAGGACCTGCGCGGCTATCTCGTCTCGCACGCCGGACGCGGCCTGTTGTTTCTGATCACGTTCTTGTCGGTGGTGGCGGTGCTGCTGATTTTTGCGTTTGTGGTGGTCGAGGCGGCGCCGTTCTTTTTCGGCGGGTCATTCGCCGAGGCGTTTGCCCGGGTGCGCCAGTTCCTGGCGTCCAACAACTGGTATCCGCAGCGGGAACACGACCCGCAGTTTGGGGCATTGGCCATTATCGTCGGCTCGCTGTATGTCACGGCCTGTTCGCTGGCACTGGCGGTGCCGGTGGGGGTGCTGGCGGCGGTGTTTTTGAGCGACATTGCGCCGTTTGGTGCGCGGCAGGTCTGCAAGCCGGTCATTGAGATTCTGGCGGCGATTCCGTCGGTGGCCTACGGCGTCTTTGCGGTGATGGTCGTTGCGCCGTGGATGCAGCGGCGATTCGGGTTTGATACCGGCGCCAACGCCCTGAACGCCTCGCTGATTCTGGCGGTGATGGCGCTGCCGACGATTATCAGCGTGGCCGAGGACGCCCTCTCGGCCATCGGACGAAAGACGCGCGAGGCCTCGTATGCCCTGGGCGCTACTCGCGCCGAAACCATCATCAAAGTGGTTATTCCAACGGCCCACAGCGGCATCATTGCGGCGGTGATTTTAGGGATGATGCGGGCTATTGGCGAAACCATGGTCGTCTGGATGGCCTCCGGCAACGCCGCGCGAATTCCTTCGCCGTGGTGGGATTTGTCGCAGTCGATTCGCACAATGACCGCCACAATTGCCGGCGAGCTGGGCGAAGTGCCCAAAGGCACCGATCATTACCATGTACTGTTTGCCATTGGCGTTCTGCTGCTGGTCTTTACGTTTACGCTGAATTTATGCAGTGAGTATTTTATGGCCAAAGTCAAAAAACAGGCGCAGGGCGGATGATGCGAATGATGCTGCGAAAATGGATGGACCGGTGTTTTACGTCGCTGTCGTCGCTGACGATTGTGCTGCTGGCCGGCGCGCTGCTGCTGTTTTTGATTCCGATGTTTGCCCGCGGGATGACGGCGGTGTTTTTCGGCGCGACGGTGGAGTTTCGCAAGATGCAGGCCGAGTTGTTCAAACGCGGCGATAACGACGCGCTGCGGCGGGAAATCGAACGCACCGACGCAGCGCGTGCCGAGGTGTTTGCTGTTCTGGAAGGGTTCAGCGCGGGCATCGACACCGAACAGCTTGAGAGTAAGGCCAAAACCCTTTATCGCCAATACGGCGACGAACTGCGCTATCGTGAGGTGTCCTCTGATCAATTCCTTGCGTTGCGACAGGAAGCGCGGGCGATTCGCGACCGTCTCATTGAGGCGTTTGACAGTCGCGACAAGGCCGACGTGTATGCCATTCTCGATCAACTGACCGAGACGTATGGCGACGATTCGCGATTTGTCGGGACCTCGATGGAACATATGATTCAAATGGCCGCGACGTATCGCCGCACCATTGAAGGCGTCGATTTGAACCGTCGTGAAGACTATGCCGCCGAACTGGAGGCGGTCAAAGAACAGCTCCGAGCGCTGTTCGGCCCGCTGCCCGGCGAAAGCACGCCGAGTCTGGCAATGTATCGCTTCGGGGCGACGCGGCGAGATGTGATGGAAAAGCATATTCAGTACCTCGTTTGGCAGGAAAAGTGGGTTCAGCAGGCCCCCGACCAGCCGCTGGTCAAAGTTGCCGTTCGCCGCGACGACACCGAACAGGGCGTATTTGCCGGTACCGAGTTGGCGCCGCTTTTTGCGTTGGTCGAATCGCAGGCCGAGGCGATGTTTGAGCCGCGATCGACGTTTTACTGGCAGTATTTTATCGATGACAGCACGCCGGGGCATTACTTTGGCGGCGTCGGGCCGGAGGTGCTCGGCACGCTGCTGCTGACGCTGCTGGCGATGTTGTTTGCCGTCCCGCTGGGCGTCATCTCAGCGGCGTATCTGGTGGAGTATGCCGGGCAAAATGGGGTGATCAAAATCATCCGCACCTGTATCAATACGCTGGCCGGGGTGCCGAGCATCGTCTATGGACTGTTCGGGCTGGCGTTTTTTGTGATGCTGGTGGGCAATCCCTGCATCCTGACCGCCTCAATGACGCTGTCGCTGCTGGTATTGCCGGTAATTATTCGAGCGTCTGAGGAGGCGATTCGCGCTGTGCCGCAAACCTATCGCGAGGCGTCGCTGGCCTTGGGTGCAGGGACGTTTCGCACGTTCGTAACCGTGACGCTGCCGGCGGCCGGGCCGGGTATTCTGACCGGCATCATCCTGAGCCTCAGCCGAGCGGCCGGCGAGACCGCACCGATTCTCTTTGCCGGAGCGGTGGCGCTGGGGCCGGTTCCCGATTTTTCGGGGAAATGGTGGCTTCAGCCGACGCGAGCCTTGTCTTACGGCAGTTATGATATCACCGTCGGCGATAAGCTGGCGATGATGGCGCCGCATAATCAGTACGGTATGGTCACAACGCTGATCCTGCTGGTGCTGCTGCTGAATGTGACCGCGATTGTGATTCGTTCACGAATGAGCCGAAAACTGAGAGGTACCTGATGAAATCGATGCTGACCCATTCGCTTCAAATTCCGGATGATAACCCGCGCCAGGCCGCAAAGGCAGTTACCCCGGACAAGGAAAGACCGAACGGCCGTATTCGCATCAAATCGCGACAGGATGTCTTTTCCGATGCGGCCATTGCGCCGGAAAAGGTGGTCATCTCGGCGCGCGATTTTGGCTTTTATTACGGTTCCAAGGTCGGCGTCGAAAACATCACGATGGACATTGAAGTCGGTTCGGTAACCGCCATCATCGGCCCCAGCGGCTGCGGCAAAAGTACCTTTCTTCGCTGCATCAACCGGATGAACGACCTGATTCCGTGCGGCCGGGCCGAAGGGCTGCTGGCGGTCGGCGGTCAGAATGTCTATGACCGACGCACCAATCTGGTCAATCTGCGTCAGCAGGTCGGAATGGTCTTTCAGCAGCCCAACCCGTTTGCCAAGTCGATTTATGACAACGTTTGTTACGGCCCGCGTTTGCAGGGGATTCGCCGCCGCGCCCGGCTGGATGAGATCGTTGAAACGTGCCTCCGCGATGCCGCGCTGTGGGACGAGGTCAAAGACGATTTGCACAAATCGGCGCTGGCCCTGTCCGGCGGCCAGCAGCAGCGGCTGTGCCTGGCCCGTACGCTGGCCACCCGGCCGACCGTCGTGCTGATGGATGAGCCGTGTTCGGCGCTGGATCCGATTGCCACCGCACGCATTGAAGATTTAATCGCGGCATTGAAGGGCACTTACACCATCGTGATTGTAACGCACAATATGCAGCAGGCCGCCCGCGTCAGCGACCGTACGGCCTTTTTCTGTCTGGGCAAACTGATTGAGTACGGCAGGACGGACCGGCTCTTTACCAACCCGGCCGTCAAACAGACCGAAGACTATATCACCGGACGATTCGGCTGATGTCAGATGAAAGCAGCCGCCCCCAAGATGGGGCGATTGTTCAGCGGTAACCGAATGATTAAAACCGCCGATTCACAAAGGATCGCACTGTATGACAACACATATGAAAAATGAGATTGAAAAGCTCAAAAAGAAGCTTCTGGCCCTGTCGGCGGAGGTCGAACAGCAGCTCTGGCTGGCGGTCAAATCCATCAAAGAACGCGACGACCGGATGGCTCGGCGCGTCATTGAGCAGGACTTGAACATCGACCAAAACGAAGTGGACGTGGAAGAAGAATGTCTCAAGATTCTTGCGCTGTATCAGCCCGTGGCGGTCGATTTGCGGTTTATCGTCACCGCGTTCAAGATCAACAACGATCTGGAGCGGATCGGCGATTTGTCGGTCAACATCGCCGAGCGAAGCGACTTTCTGGCTCGTCATGAACCGGTCAATGTGCCGTTTGATTTTGATCGGATGGCGCAACTTACCCAGACCATGGTGCGCGACGGCATCGCCGCCCTGGTCAATCTGGATTGTGTACTGGCCTACGGCGTCTGTCGGCGCGACGACGAGGTGGACGCCATGAACAAGCAAATGTACGACCAGGTCAAACAGGGGATCCTTGAACACCCCGACCATATCGAAAGCCTGATTCATCTGCTCAGCGTCTCGCGGCACCTCGAACGCATTGCCGATCACGCCACCAACATCGCCGAAGACGTCATCTATATGGTCGAAGGTCGCATCATCCGACACAAAACAGAAGAATACACCTGACCCGTTCGATGCATCGCGACAGCATTTCGCTGTAACGTATTAACGCAATAAGACGACCGATTGACGAGAAATGACGCCGCGAAGAACACAAAAAATAGTTTTGAGTTATGAGTTTTTAGTTTTGAGTTGAACTAAGAACTCTTTTTCTGTGTTCTCTGTACTGCAATAGAAAAACGTCTTATCGGTGCGCCGCTCAGTCGGTAATGCCCAGGTCGTCTTTGGTCATCAGGCTCTCAAAGATGTAGCCGGCCCGTTCGATGTTTTCGCGGGCGCCTTGTTTGCGGTCGATAACGGCAACGATTTTCTTGACGGTTGCACCGGCATCGGCGATGATTTTGGCCGCTTCAAGGACCTGTCCGCCGGTGGTGGCGATGTCTTCAACCAGCAGCACCACATCGCCGGCGCACAGGCGCCCCTCGACCATTTTGCCGGTGCCGTAGTCTTTTTTGCTGTTGCGGATGATGACCCAAGGTTTGTCGGCTTCCATCGCCGTTGCCGCCGCCAGCGCCACACCGCCCAGCTCGGCGCCGGCAATCAGCGTCACATCGTCGCTCAGATGGTCGCAAAACGCCTTGCCCAGCGCCCGCAGCACGTCCGGCTGCGTCTCGAACAGGTACTTATCCATATAGTATGTGCTGCGTTTGCCGCTGCGCAATACAAAATCACCTTCCAGATACGACGTTTCCTTAACCCGTCGAATCAGCGTCTGTTTATCCATCATCGTCTCCGAAAAAACTCCGTGGTGGGTTCGCGTCTGATTCATTGTCGCCGGCGTTAATCCTGCGGGATGACCCGCGCAAATCCGGCGTCGATGTACTGTCCGCCGGTGGTCTGCCGGCAATGAATAGCCATAACGTTGGTTCCGATTTTCAACGCCTTGCGGGCGGTTTCACTGAGCGGATAGGGGTCATAATCGGTGGTAAATCCGCCCAGCTCTGCCACAAAAACGCCGTTGATGTAGATTTGGGCGTCCTCGTCGTGGTGGACATACAGGTGCAGGTCGTCCGGAATCGCGGCGAGTGTAAATTCCCGCCGCAGCCAGATATCTGACGTGTTCCATCGCGTTCGCACGACCGCGCCGGGGGTGCCGCGCGTGCCGAAGCCGCCCGGACCGGTACGCCAGCCGGCCGCGGCCGGATCAAAATCAACCGCGTACCAGTTTTCCGCCGGGCGGTCGAACACGTAGTGCCATTGCCGGGCTGAATCCATCGACGTAGCGACCGTTTCGATGATTTTCGGCGGATTCGGAATTGCCGACCACGTCCCGGCCATCGAATCGGCGTTGGCGACCCATTTGTTCCAAATGTCGCGGTCCTGCATCAGACGAATAAAGACGCCGCCAACGACCGGACGCGCGCGAAAGCCGCGCTGGCGGGCGTTATGCGTCCAGTACCAGTCCGTCATCGGCACGCGATCCGGCGTCTCGTTGAGAAAGCGAACGACCGGGGCGATCAGTGCCTTAAAGTCATCCTGATGGTTGGTAATCGAGGCCGTCCACAGGATCCAGTCCAGTTTCGTATAGTTGCTGCGGTTGTCCAGCGGCAGACCGTAGCGATTTTGCACCCGCTTGTAATGAGCCATTTCCGTTTCGGCCACCTCTTTCGGGAACAGATTCAGCTTCAAAATGTCGTCCCAGACAAGATTGTACTTCTGACTCCACGTACCGGGTCGGTCAAACGCCAGCCGATAATGATCGCCGTCATCGGCCATACGCATCCATTCGTTGACATAGCTTTCTGCGGTTTTACGGTAAAGTTCAGCCGTTTGAGGCTCGCCCATCCGCTCGGCCAGTTTGGCATACGCACCCAGTGCGACAATCGCTTTGAGCGACAGATTGACGTTATGCGCCAAATGGCCCGCAAAGTCGTCCGTACAAAGCTGGTTTTCCGGATCCAGCCCCTTGCTCTTGAGATATTCGGCCCATTCGGTCAGTGTATCCCAGTACATCCGGGCAAAGGCGATGTCATCCTCGGCCTCGACGACCGCCGCGGTCAGAAGAATCATATTGCCGCTTTCTTCGACCGGCATTTGATTTTCCTCGGAGCGTTCCCCGCCGCCGTAGGCCTGTCCCATGGCGTGCGGATAGGTCCCCAGATCATGCGGGGCAAACGGAAAACGCCAGCGATCCGAGCGGGCGTATTCAAATATCGGGGCAAACGACGCCCTGGCCAGCGTGGGATTGAGCAGCAGCACCTGCGGGGCAAACGGATAAAACACGTCCACTGTTCCCATACACCCGTTGCTGTTGTTTTCCTTGCTGAACATCAGCGGCATGCCGGTGGTATCGGCGACGATTTTGTTGGCCCCCAGCGCCTGCCGAAAGGCCAGGGCGCCGATCAGTTGATAATCTGACCCGCCGCTGCGGTATAAATCATCCATCAGAGCCTTGTCGAACGCCGTCGCGCGGGCAGCGATGTCTGAATAGCCCCGCACAGCCTCTTGCAGAAGCGTTTCGGCGGTTTTGCCGTCGCGTTTCCAAAACGGACGAAGTTGTTGGCCGAAATAAAGTACAGAATAAAGATCGTCATAAGCCAAAACAACCCGGCAGGTTTTGCCCCCGTTGGTTCCGGGCTTGACCGCGGCCGGGGCGAACATCATCGCCATCACCGGGGCGTTGTCACTGACGCGCCGGGGCATCTGCGTATCGGTTTTAGCCGGCAGGGCGGCCTCTTGAATAAACGTGCGGCGGGTCAGGTCTGCCGGCGCGATGACGGTTTTCGGGGCGTCTTGCGCGGCCGCGGCCAGATAAAAATAGCCCCAGTCGATTCGCACGTCGTCGCCTTTGCGTCCGAGAACAGGCTGCGCTTCGCTTCCGACTTTGAGGATTTTCAGCTCTTCGGTCTCGTGTTGCGACCAGACGACCGATTGACTCGGATCATTAACGACAATCTCCATCCCCGAATCAATATAGATACTCACGTCGTGCGACTGCCCATCCGTTGCGGTACACGCCCACGTCAGATAGACCACCGGCCGGCTCATCAGGTCGATGTCGTCCGGCAGCGCCGGCTGCAAAAACGTCATATCCACCCGCACGCCCTGTCCCTCGAAGGTATAGACGGTTTGCGTCGGCAGCACGCGCAGGGCCGTTTGCGGCAGAGCGGGCAGCGATTGCGGCTCGGCGCCCATCAGTCGAAAGGTCTTGCCGTCGATCCGCACCAGCGAGGTCAACGGATGCGGCCGTCCCGTCCAGTGGCGGGTCGCATCGCCGTTCAGCGCATCGGCCATCGACCAGATGCTGAAATACGGATCGGTTACCACCAGCGGTACAGCCGGCGGCCGAAAGGATGTCGAAGACGCCGCAGCCGGTAAACTGGCGGAAAGTCCCAACAGCAGGCCGATTCCGAGGATCAATACGCCGAACAACGTAAAGGGTCGGAAGCGCACGACGTCAACCGTCGCCGGATCATTTTGCTTTTTCCTGTGTGTCATTGTCTTGTGTCTCCATTTTCGCAAAATTTCGATTCGATGAGGATGCAAAGAAAAACGAACGATCCGATAATAAATGTTTTGAAGCATTCGTCAATGACGATTTTACCGGATTTCTCAAACAAAATCAACAAACCGCTTAAGATGACGCCAATGTCTCCGATAATGTAGGTTGAATCGATACACGAAAACGGATTTTATCGGATACGCTAAGTTCGGGATACGCTTGTTTTGGCAAGTTAAGAGTTTACTTTTCTAAGTGGTAAGGAGAGTTTTATGTTAGCGATTAAAAACAACATTATGGCAGAAAGCGCAGCGCGTCATTTGGGTAAAAGCTATTCCGCCCTGGCTCAGTCGGTCGAACGACTTTCCAGCGGTTTGCGCATCAACAGCGCCAAGGACGACGCCGCGGGACTGGCGGTACGGGAGCTGATGCGGGCGGATATCGCGGTGCTCAAACAGGGTACCCGCAATGCCAATGACGCCATCAGTATGCTCCAGACGATGGAAGGCGCTTTGGCGTCCATCGACGGAATACTCATTCGTATGAAAGAGCTGGCTGAGCAGGCGGCCACCGGCTCCTATTCGGATCAGCAGCGCCGCATCATGCAGAATGAGTTTGAGCAGATGATCCAGGAAATCGACCGTATTGCCGAAAGTACGGAATTTAACAGCATCAACCTGCTCAATAATGCTTCCGCCCAGGCGGTCATTCACTTTGGTTCGGAAAAGACCATCGACATTCAGTCGGTGGATGCTCGCGCCTCGGCGCTGGGGGTCAGCAACTTAAGCATCTCAACCGCCTTAAAAGCCCAGTCGGCGCTGTCGGCTGTGACGGATGCGATTGAACTGAAAGACAGCGCCCGAGCGATGTTCGGGTATATGATGAACCGTCTGGAAAGCACCAGTGAAGTGCTGAGCATCCAGACGGAAAATTTGATGGCCTCCGAGTCGCGTATCTCGGACGTGGACGTGGCGACTGAAATGGCAGCGCTGACGCGAAACCAGGTGTTGGCCCAGGCGGGCATCTCCATGCTGGCCCAAGCCAACACGATGCCGCAAATGGCGCTGACGCTGTTGAGATAATTATTTTCAGACTTCTTACCATGATGGCGGGATGGTTCGGCGTGCCTGCGTCGAACCATCCCCTATGGTAAGACCGGTGAGCGTTGTCAATGATGAATTTAACACATAAAAAAACAGGATAAGGAGCAACCATTATGGATGTCGTATCCGTCTATCAGGAAAACGCCGTGGACACGCAAAGTCGAGGCCGCTTGATTGTGATGCTGTACGACGGCGCGATCAAATTTCTTCGCCAGGCCCAGCAGTGCATCACATCCAACGACATTCCCGGCCGCAACCGTTCCATTAACAAAGCCCGCGATATTATCTTTGAATTGAATACATCGCTGAATATGGAACAGGGCGGACGCATCGCGCAGAATCTGCGTTCGCTGTACAATTTTATCTGGCGTTATCTGGGCGATGCAAATCTGAAAAACGACCCCCGAATGCTTGATAAAGTCATCGGTATGCTGGACGATCTGGCCGGGGCGTGGCGAAAGATTACCGCTTAAGATTGTGTCTGTCTTTGGAAATTGATCGAGGCGCCGCATTGTGCGGCGTTTTTTTTTGCGCCTGCGACGGTCAGTCGGCGGCTGAAAGCTGCATTTTGGAAAGACCATACGCCTGCCCGATAAAATCTTTTCACCCCTTAATGATAGTGTCATTGCCGTATTGGCCGTAATGAAAAAGACTTCAAACGGCCCTGATGTGCCTCGTTTCAGGCCCCATAACCCCCATGTCATCCGGTTGCAAAAAAATAAATTTTTCAAAAATTTTTATCCGCCTCCATATATGCTTTTACTATCGTCCGGCGATGCACTATCGGTCGTTGTCGAAAAGCGCTGATTTCACCCGTTTTGCAGCCTAAAGAACCCCCTTTTTGCGTCGATAATGGACAATGGAACGTCGTGTGTGCGACGTTGCCCTGAGTAAAGCGTATCTATTAAAATGTCCTGACAGGGGCACAATTTAATTACTTTTTGTTAGGAGTCCAGAAATGTTATCAATCAAAACCAATGTCATGGCGGAAAACGCCACCCGACACCTGGGGCAAAGTTATGGCGCCTTGGCCAAGTCGATTGAGCGCTTGTCCAGCGGTCTTCGAATCAACAGCGCCAAAGACGACGCCGCCGGGCTGGCGGTACGGGAGTTGATGCGGGCGGACATTGCGGTCCTCAAGCAGGGCACACGCAATGCCAACGACGGCATCAGCATGCTGCAGACAATGGAAGGTGCAATGGCGGTCATCGACAACGCACTGATTCGGATGAAAGAGCTTGCCGAACAGGCCGCCACCGGCTCGTATTCCGATATGCAGCGCAACATTATGGAAAATGAGTTCAAGGAGATGATGGCCGAAATCGATCGTATCGCCGGCAGTACTGATTTCAACAGCATCAAATTACTCAACAGCAGCAGCTCGGCCAATGCGGCGACGATCCATTTTGGTGTCGGACAGTCCATTACCGTCAATTCGGTTGATGTTCGTTCTTCGGCGCTGGGCATCAGCAGCTCCAGCATCTCAACCGCCGCCAAGGCTCAATCGGCCCTGGCTTCAGTCACCACCGCCATCGAGCTGAAGGACAGCGCCCGGGCGATGTTCGGTTATATGATGAACCGCCTCGAAAGCACCACCGAGGTGCTGGGCATTCAGACGGAAAATATGATGGCCTCCGAATCGCGCATTTCGGATGTGGATGTGGCGTCCGAAATGGCCGCACTGACCCGCAACCAGGTGCTGTCGCAGGCGGGCGTGTCCATGCTGACGCAGGCCAATACGATGCCTCAGATGGCGCTGAGTCTGCTGCGGTAAGGACAACTCCGGCGACCCTGAGACCGTTGGAATAACCGGCAACACGGCTGCGCCTTCGCGGGCGCAGCCGTCTTCCGAAGGGCTTATGGCCTTTGAACACGATGTGACTATTTATACGCGGTCATTTTCGGATGACCGTCGCCGACGAATAACGTCGGGGAGAAGCAGAAATGAACGGATTCGATGCATACCAGGAAACCGCCGTCAGCACCCAAAGTCGCGGACGGCTGATTGTCATGCTGTACGACGGAGCGATTCGCTTCCTTCGACAGGCGATGGCCGACATAGAACGCTGCGATTACGCCGCCAAAGGCTCCCATATCAGCAAAGCGCAGGATATTCTGTTTGAATTAAATTCCGTGCTGGATATGGAGCAGGGCGGACAGATCGCCCAGAATCTGCGCGGTCTCTATAATTTTATGAACAAACATCTGGCTCAGGCCAATGTGCGAAAAGATCCGCAGATGATTCGTGAAGTGATCGCCATACTGGAAGAACTCAATCAGGGCTGGCGGGCCATTACCGGTTGAACCGCGATTTGTCCTGTCTGTCGGCGCGTGTTGTTTTTGCCGATCCTGCAAATTTCAAAGCCGTCTTGTGCATGGCGCAAGACGGTTTTTTTATGAGACGCTTCGATGAAAACGACCGGTTTTTAATACGTCTTTTATTGTTTTTATTGAATCGAATTGAGGGCGTCGCCCATCGAGTTGTTTTACGGGATGTTCTTATCGGACGACAAGCGGAGCCGATGCCGCTTTGAGAAAATCGCCAATCCGACGGCTCTCGTGCTTAATCAATGCGGCGATTTGGCCGAACTGACAGGGTGTAAAAGGCGTCTTCTTGTATGATTTACGGAAAAAACCGCAATGTCAAACGGAGCAGATACCCTCATAAAACACAATCTATTCGAAGCGTTTCTGGATACGCTGGAACAGGTATTTTGCCGGTTCACGTGTCTTGACGAGACCATCCGATTGACGTATGTCAGCCGCACCGTTTATGACTGGACCGGCTGTGAACCGACAACGTGGGTCACACAGGGGCGCAACTGGCTTGAATGTGTCCATCCCGCTGACCGGCAAAACCTGTTGGATACCATCGCTCAGGCCCGTGATCATCAGGAAGGCTTTGTCGTCGAATACCGTCTCATCGGCGATCCGGTGCGAACGGTTCGTCATACGGCCCGGTACGCCGGCCGGGAACACGACGGATCGCCCGTTTTCTGGAACGGCTGTCTGGAGGATATCTCCGCGTGTCGGCGGACGCAAAACGACCTTGAACGATCGCAGCTATTGCAGAATATGGGGCGGCTGGCCGCCGGCATTGCCCATGAAATCAATACGCCCATCCAGTTTATCGGCGACAATCTGCATTTTTTAACCGAAGCCTGGGAAGCGCTGTGTCTGCAATACCGCAATCTGCTGCAAATCGTCCGACAGGCGAAACTGGAGCCGGATTCCTCCGCCTCGTCTCAGGCGGATTTGTCGTTTATTCTGACCGAGGCGCCGGACGCGATTCGTCAGAGCCTGGACGGCATCGAACGTATCAGCACACTGATTTCAGCGATGCGGGATTTTTCGCATCTGGATGAGCGGCGAATGGCGCCGGCCAATCTGAACCGGGCGATCAGCAGTGCGCTGACGCTGCTTCGCAATGAATTGAAATATACCGTTGAGGTACAGACGGAACTGGATCCCGCGCTGCCGGAGGTGTTTTGCTCGGTCGATGAACTCAGTCAGGCGATTATCAATCTGCTGATTAACGCCGGCGACAGCATCAGGGAAAAAATTGATAAAGGGCTGTACCGTCGCGGCCGGATTTGCGTACGCACGCAAAAGCGGCAAGAGGCCGTTGAAATCTCGATTTCAGACGATGGTATGGGAATACCGGCCGACATTCAGCCGCGTATCTTTGAACGGTTTTTTACGACAAAACGAAATACCGAAGCCAGGGGAACCGGTCAGGGACTGGCGATGGTGCAGGCGGTGGTCCAGCGGCGTCATCGAGGGCAATTGACGTTCCGCACCAAAGTCGGACGGGGTACTACGTTTGTCCTGCGGATTCCCATTGGCGGTCCCTCAGAAAGAGAAGGCCGATCATGCGGGTGATGTTCGTGGATGACGACCTCAAGGCGCTGGAAGCGCTGCGGCGGATGCTGTTCGGGCGACGCGACATCTGGCAGATGAGGTATGTTGCCGATCCGAACGCCGCGCTGGAAAGCCTGCGGTCCGAGCCGGCGGATCTGGTCATCTCCGATTTGCAGATGCCGGAAATGGACGGGATGGTGTTTCTGGATCAGGTGCGCGAGCATTTTCCGCAGACGATTCGTTATGTCTTGACCGGCGTGATGGATCATCCTTCGCTGGCGCGGGCGCTGCGCTGTGCGCACCATGTCATCGCCAAGCCTTGCCGCCCCCCCGAACTGCATGAGGTGATGCAGCGGGCCGAAGCCATTATGCAGCGAATGAACAAACTGAAAAAAGCCTCCCTGCTGGCGGGTATGGACCGTCTGCCGGTGATGCCCCGAATTCATCAGCAGGCGCTGGAGATGCTCGATTCACCGATGGTCAGTCTTCGGCGGCTGGGGCGTCTTCTGGCCGAAGATGCGGGGATGGCCGCGCGTGTGCTGCAGCTTGCCAATTCCGCTTACGTGGGCCGGTCGGGGGCGGTTCACGATCCGGTTCAGGCGGCGGTGCTCCTGGGCATCAAGACCGTCAAAGCCATGATCCTGACCGACGGATTGTTCGCCCGTCTGAATCCGCATTTGATCAAACTGTTCGGCGTAACGGAACTGCAATCGCATTGCATTCGTGTCGGCGCACTGGCGCGTCGAATCTGTACGGACTTGAATTTCGGAGCGGAAAAGATCGAAGCGGCCGCCACGGCCGGTATGCTTCACGACGCCGGCAAAATAATTATGCTCTCGCAGCAAAAAGACGTATTTCTCCGGGCGATGGAGCGCTCGCGAAAAGAAGGACGACCGCTCTTTGAAACCGAACAGGATCTGATGGGCATCAATCACGCCGAATTGGTCGGAGCGATGCTTCAATTGTGGGTGATGCCGGCGGAAATCATCGAGGCCGCCGCCTGTCATCACCAGCCGCTGGATGCAACCTCGATTCTTTCGGCCTCACACACACCGACCCTCGCGGACGTGATCCATCTGGCCGATGCCATTGATCATCGCTTTTGCAGCAGCGGGGTGGACGGCACATCGCCGGAAATGGACCAACAGCGTCTGCGTTTTTTCAATCTGGCCGAACACATTCCACGCTGGATACAACAGCATATGCAGATTCAGAACAGGAAAACCGTTTATGACTGTCAATACGTGTAATCCCATACTGCTGATTGATGATGATGCGGAGTTGCTGGCGGGTTTTCGCCGGCGTGTCGGCAGGCAAAACGTGCTGCGGTTTTTGACTGAACCACAAGAGGCGCTGGAGGTCATTCGTCGGGAAGGAATGTTCGCCGTGGTCATTTCAGATATGCGGATGCCGCAGATAGACGGTTTGGCCTTCTTACGTCAGGTGCGGCGGTTGTGTCCGGAGACGGTGTGTATGATTCTGACCGGCGCCGATGAGCAGTCGCCGGCCGTGCAGGCGGTCAACGACGGATACATTTTCCGTTTTTTGAAGAAACCCTGTTCAAAAGAGGCCTTAACACAAGCCATTGACCAGGCCTGTCAGGAATTTGACAATCGCTGCCGGCGAAACGGATTTCTGTATCGGCTGAACAAAATCAATCAGACACAGTCCGTCGTAGAGGTCGAGGTCGGCGCGTTGGCGGTGACCGGCTTTACGGGCGTCGATTTTACGGCCTCTTCCAGCCGATGGGAAGAGATGACCCTGCCGGAAGATCGACCGGCGGTGCAGGCGTTTTATGAACACGCCTGGGCCGGAAAGCCGACCGATCCGATTGAGTATCGCCTTCGCCGCAAAGACGGAACCCTTCGCTGGGTTCGCAACACGCTGCTGAATCGATACACCGGCAGTGATGTGTGTCCGCTGACGCTGGAAGGCCAGATTCAGGATATTACCGAACAAAAGCGAATGGAGCAGGATCTGGAGCAGACGCGCCGGCGCTATGAAAAAATCGTTGCCAATGTGCCCGGCCTGGTGTTTCAGTGCCAAATGCAAAGCAACGGCGATTTCGCGTTTACCTTTGTCAGTCATTCCTGCTTACGACTGCTGGGCGTCACGTCCGAGCAGATTTATACGGACAACGGGTTATTCTTTGAAGCATTCGATCCCGACGATCGTTCGCGTTTTTTCAGCAAACTGGCCGACTCCGCCGAGCGATTGACCCCCTTGGTCTGGCAGGGCTGCCATACATGCGACAAAACACCGCGATGGTTTCAGATGACCGCCCAGCCGGAGCGATTGGCCGATGGATCTGTCGTGTGGGACGGGTTGCTGATGGAGATCACCGAACAGAAACAAAGCGAACGACACGCCGAGTTTCTGGCGCAGATTTCCAAAGAAAATCCCAATCCCGTCCTCCGCGTCAATGAGGAAGGGCGCATCATTTACGCCAACGACGCCGCGGCGCCGCTGCTATCGATCTGGGATCGGCAGAGCGGACAAATCCTGCCGCAGGACGTGGTTGAAACGGTATTGAAGGTCAGCGGAAGCGACAGACACAGGACCGTTGAGCAGCGCTGCGACGATCATTATTATGCGATTGTATTTGCGCCGGTGCGGGGCGCAACAGACGTCAATCTCTATGCGCGGGATATCACAAAAATCAAAATCGCCGAGCTGGAATTGCGCAACGCCAATCAGGCCCTGATAGAACACGACCGGCTTAAGAGCGAATTTGTCTCCACCGTCACGCACGAACTGCGCACGCCGTTGTGCATTTTTCGCAATATTCTGTCCAATGCGCTGGCCGAGGTTCACGGCCCGATCAGCAAACGCCTTCGGGAAAATCTGGAAATGGCACAGACCGGCGTCGAACGGCTCAGCCGCATTATTTCCGATTTTCTGGATATGACCAAAATTGAGGCCGGAAGCCTGCAATTGAATCTGGACATTTGCTCCCTGAACGATGTCATTGTCGAGACCTGCCGTTCGCTGAAACTGCTGGCAGCCGCCAAAAAAATCAAGATCCAGACCATCCTGCCGAGCCGTGATTGCCTGACCTGGATTGATCGCGACCGCATTGTGCAGGTCTTGGTCAATCTCATCGGCAACGCCATCAAGTTTATTTCCATCCGCGGCCGTATCGTCGTTCGGCTGGACGAGGACCGCGACGGCTTCAGGATTGGTGTTGAGGACGACGGGCCGGGACTGACGCCGGAGGAAATGGCGCGCGTGTTTGATCGGTTCGTGCAGACCAAAAACCTCAAAGGCCCCGGCCGGCACGGCACCGGATTGGGACTGGCCATATCACGGGAACTGGTGCGGATGCACGGCGGCCAAATTCGGGTCGAAAGCCAGGTCGGCAAAGGGTGTGTCTTTTGGTTCACACTTCCGCGAAAGCCCCTTTCGCAGGCAATGCCCTCTGCCCCCGCGACAGCGGCATGGGGTGAACCTGTTACCCCAAATTTCTCACTTGGGGATCAAAATCATTAAAAATGATGCCACCGTCAAAAGTATTGTTTATGCGGCGGAGCGAAGCGGTGGGAATGCTCCGACTTGCCGCAGATACGTTCTGTTTTGTGTTTTATGCCATCTGTAGATACACAGGGTCGTTAATAAGCGCCGTGAAATCGTAAAAATCCGGCACAAAACGGCCCGAGCGGCCCGTTCGTACACGATTTCCCGCAGTTTGGCGCAGACCATCGCCGGCCGCATGTTCCAGCCGGCCACCTTCAGGTAGATTGCATGGAAGACCGCCGGCCGGCCGCGCACCCGCAACTGCCCC
>OMKS01000270.1_pt1 | contig 49026 bp, 39 predicted proteins | sample 1674721 | NCBI WGS metagenome assembly OMKS01 (sample SAMN06264996, study PRJEB25208) | sediment metagenome | isolation source: hot spring sediment | place: USA: California | collected 2014-09-02 | reverse complement strand
CCCACGAAAAAAATGACTGGTAATAGCGGTCGCTGCCGCATTGCCTTACTAAAAGGTCAAATTGTTCTCGCGGAAGAATTTTTATAACCTGTTTGAAAATCGGCTGACCGACTAAATACTTTTTTGTATCTTTGCCCATATTGCAATTTTTTTAGTAATAAAAAAAATTTCAACATTAGGGCGAAACCTTGTGGCGGTAGCCCTATTTTTTCTGAAATTTTAATCGGTCAGTAGTGTATTTAAATATAATTTTTTGCGATGATCGAAAGAGTAGTACGATTTAGCATTGGAAGCAAGCTTATTGTAATATTGCTCACATTGACCATGGCGCTATTTGGAATATATGCCATAACTGAAATTCCTGTTGGTGCAGTTCCTGATATTACTAACAACCAGGTTCAGGTAATAACCACCAGCCGGAATCTTTCGACCCAGGATGTGGAGCAATTCATAACCTACCCCGTTGAACTTGAGATGTCGAATCTTCCAGGTGTTAAAGAAATTCGTTCGATTTCAAAATTCGGTTTATCGGTAGTAACCATTGTATTCGACGATAAGCTGGGAACCTACCTTCCACGCCAGCTTATAGCTGAAAAGCTAAACGCCGCCACCGCTAATATTCCGCAAGGTTTTGGTGAGCCCGAAATGGGCCCGATAACTACCGGATTGGGAGAGATTTACCAGTATGTACTCGATGTTACGCCCGGTTACGAAGGCAAATACTCCAGCACCGATTTGCGTACCATTCAGGATTGGTTTGTTAAGCGACAATTGTCTGGTATTCCCGGGGTTGTGGAGGTAAACACATGGGGAGGCCACCTTAAACAATACGAGGTGGCTGTCGACCAGCAAAGGTTAGCCCAGTATGGAGCATCAATAATCGATATCCTGAATGCCATGGAACAGAACAATGGAGTGGCTGGGGGAGCATACATTGAACGTGACAATCAGAGTTACTTTGTACGGGGCGAGGGCTTACTTAAATCAATTACTGATATTGAGAATATTCCAATTCTCACCATTAATGGGATTTCGGTTCGTATTGCCGATGTGGCAAAGGTTAGGGAAGGATATGCCAATAGATTTGGGGCCATTACAGCCAACGGACAAGGCGAAAAGGTAATGGGGCAAGTAATGATGCTTAAAAACGCCAACTCAAACAAGGTTATTGAAGCGGTTAAGCAACGTATTGCTGAGATTCAAAAGCATTTACCCGAGGGCGTTTACATTAACCCCATAGTTGAGCGCAGCGAGTTGATCTCAAAAACCACGTTCACTATTCTGGAGAACTTGATATTTGGATTTTTAATTGTTTTCCTGGTCGTTTTGCTTATACTGGGCAACCTGAGAGCGGCCCTGGTAATCTCCTCGCTCATTCCGCTAGCACTCCTATTCACCATCTCTGCAATGTACGTCTTTGGAATAGATGCTAACCTTATGAGCTTAGGTGCACTTGACTTTGGTATTATAATCGATGGTGCCGTTATTATCATCGAATTTATTGTTTTAAAGTTCACTCTGAAAGCCGATGAAATTTCAAATAGTGGTGGAACAGAGCGGAAACGATTACTTGATGCGATATCGTTTGAAGGCGCATCAAAAATGATGAATTCTGCCATATTTGGACAAATCATAATTCTTGTAGTTTTTATTCCAATCCTTTCGCTTGCGGGAATAGAGGGAAAGATGTTTAGACCAATGGCCTTATCGTTCAGCTTCGCATTGCTTGGGGCCATGTTTTTCGGATTTACGTGGTTGCCAGTAGCAGCTTCACTTTTTTTGCGTCCGCAAAAAAGGAATTGGGTTGTTTCACAATGGATTATGTGGCTTATGCAGACATCGTATAAGCCAGTAATTGAATGGGCCTATAATCATAAAAGATGGGTATTGGGCTTGGCTTTTATCATGTTGTTTTTTTCCGGATGGGTTTTCACCCGTTTAGGTGCTGAGTTTGTTCCTACCCTTGATGAGGGGGATTTTGTGATACAACCAGTTCTTAAAACCGGAACATCGCTTACCCGCACCACCGAGCTAACCACCATGATGGAAAAAATTTTGATGGAGAAATTTCCTGAAGTTGATAAGATTGTTAGCCGAATTGGTGCGGCGGAAGTCCCAACTGACCCCATGTCTATGGAAGAAATTGATATGATTATTAAGCTCAAGCCTAAACGGGATTGGGTTAGTGCTAAAAGCAAGGAGGAACTGGCGGCTATGTTCAAGGATGCCCTTTCGGTAATTCCTAATGTGGAGTATGAGTTAACTCAACCCATTGAGATGCGCTTTAACGAGTTGATAACCGGGGTAAGGGCCGATTTGGCCATAAAAGTATTCGGGGAGGATTTAGAGGTGTTGAATAACAAAGCCCTTGAAATCAAGAGGTTAATTGATGGGGTGCCGGGTGCAGCCGATATCATTATGGAAAAGACGGTAGGCTTACCGCAAATCAGCATAAAATACAATCGTGATAAGCTCTCGGTTTACGGAATATCGGTTGATGAGTTAAATAGACTGATTTCAGCTGCATTTGCCGGAACTGCAGCCGGGAGTATTTTTGAAGGCGAAAAGCGCTTTGAGCTGGTGGTTCGTTTAGCTGAGGATTATCGGCATAATATTGATAATGTTAAGAACCTCTTGGTTACTGTTCCCGGCGGTGGATTGGTGCCCTTGAGCGAACTGGCTCAGGTTGAGTTCACCAAGGGCCCTGCAAAAATTTCGCGCGATAACACCCATCGGCGTGTGGTGGTTAGCGTGAATGTGCGTAACCGTGATTTGGAATCGGTAGTTAAGGATATTCAAAAAATTCTCGATAGCAAGCTTAAATTACCTGCCGGGTATTACATAGAATATGGTGGACAGTTCGAGAATTTACGAAATGCCCGCAACCGATTACTTGTGGCAGTGCCAGTAGCATTAGCCCTTATTTTTATATTTTTATATTTTGCGTTTCATTCCTTTAGAGATGCCATATTGGTTTATACCGCAGTTCCACTATCGGTAATCGGTGGAATACTGATGTTATGGTTTAGAGGCATGCCCTTTAGCATATCGGCTGCTGTGGGCTTCATAGCCCTTTTTGGTGTGGCGGTGCTTAATGGAATAGTACTGATTGAACATTTAAAGGAACTCAAGGAGGAGGGTGTAGATAACCTTAGAGAACGCATAATGAGGGGAACGCGCGATAGGTTAAGGCCTGTTTTGCTTACTGCATCGGCTGCTGCAATGGGATTTTTGCCCATGGCAATTTCCACATCAGCTGGTGCCGAGGTGCAACGCCCTCTTGCTTCGGTGGTTATTGGTGGACTAATTACATCAACCATGCTTACCATGGTCGCCCTACCGCTACTTTATGCAGTTTTCGAAAACTTTGAGGGAGTTAAGTTTTGGCCCTTTAAGCGCAAGTAACTATGAGATTTTGTTAAACAAAGATTCAATGTTTAATATGAAATACCCATGTAAGGCAGTTTGCACAACCGAACTTGCGAGTTCACCGAAGGTAAACACACTTGAACAGGATATGGGTGTTCCATCTGCTCAATAAAGTTTGTTAAAAGTAAGATAGTAACGTGTAGGTAATCAAAAGTATAAATATTTTGTACAGATGAAAAAGATTAGTTTTATTTCATTAACAATTTTTGCAGTTATACTAGTATCATGCTCTGCAAAAAACAATCAAAGCGAGGAAAATCAAATTGCCGATAGTTTGATTGCCGTGTCAGCTGAGCAATTTAAGGCCATGAATATGGCCATTGGAAATCCTGTAAAGGTAACTTTTGCCAGCGATTTAACTGTTCAGGGTATTATTGAACCAAGTCCCAATGCGAAAGCCTACATATCATCGCCTATAGGTGGAGTAATAAAAATGGTAAAAGTTACATCCTCGTCACCAGTAAAAAGGGGGCAAGTGCTTATAGTTATTGAAGGGCCAGAGGTTATGAATGCGCAAACGGCTTTTGTAGAGGCATTCAATCAGCATTTGGTGGCCAAGTCGAACTATGAGCGCTTAGCTCAGTTGGCTCAAAACGGAATAACTTCGCAAAGGGAACTCATACAAGCCGAAGGCGAGTACCGCATACTTGATGCTAAATTGCATTCCTATAAAATTTTGCTTACTCGAATTGGATTAAACCCCGATGTTATTCTTAAAGGTGACTTTTCAGGCGATGCCTATCTTGTTTCACCAATCGAGGGTGTAGTTTCTAGAATTGAAACAGCTATGGGTAAACCCGTAACAACCGATGAACCGGTTGCCGAGGTAATTGATCACAAAAACCTTTTATTAAAGTTTTACGTGTTCATGAACCAAGTGAATTTGGTAAAACTTGGCCAAAAAGTTGAAATCGTTCTACCCGGAAGTACCAATACCATTTATGGAAATGTAATTTCAGTAGGGCTCGATGCAAATACTGAGAATAAAGCAGTTGAGTGTTTTGCTTCAATCAGTCAACCTTCAAATGCGGTTTTGGTAAGCGGTATGAGGGTTTCTGCCAAAGTTATTACCGAAATAGTTAATGGTTGGGCATTGCCAGTAACCGCATTGCACGAATCGGATAATGACCATCATGTTTTTGCTTTGAAAAAAAGCGATTCCCATGGCTATTGGTTTAAAAAGGTTCCCCTACAGGTTGGACTGGTTCAGGATACCATTGTTCAAATATTTGACTCAACACTAACCAATGTGCTTTTGAGGGGCGAACACGAGCTTACAATTGAGCAGTAGCTTTAAACAATTTGCTTTTTTGTTGGTTTAAAAGAAAATTTTTCAATTTCATGAAAAAGGTTAGGGCTTTTCTTTCATTTAATCTTTTAGTCCTTTTCGTATTACCGCTCGTATCAAAGGTGCTCGATGCCTATTTTCATCATCACCACCATGAAATTGAGCACGTCAACCAAGCAGCAAATCTAACTCCACAACACCCCAAGTGTTTAGTTTTTCAGTGAGAACTGGTTGTTTTTGAGCCCCAAACCACAATTCCTAAAACGGAGGCTTATTTTAATACTATCACAAGAATATCGGTTTTAGTAATTTCCAATTTTTATACTGACAACCTTGATGTAAAGAACCTGCAAGCGCCACCGTTTTGTAAAACCTAACTCACTTTTTATACTTCTTTTGACTTCCAAAGTTTAAATACCAAACCAGTAGTGGAAGTTAAGCATTGATTGCTTGAAGGTATTATTTTGATTAGCCCTGATCATTCAGAGGGTTTTATCCTGAGAATATGGTTTTCGGGGTTATTCTATTGCACATTTTCTCTTGTGTAATTCGTTTTTATTGGTTTTAAATCTAATAATTTGTTTAGTATGCGATTACAAACAATATTTTTTAATTATAGCAACGCTAGTTGCAACCAAACTATTTGCTCAAAACGTCATAAAAGGGACTGTTTTAAATGAGAATAATGTTCCTGTTGGGGGTGCCAATGTTTTTATTCCGATGTTGGTAAAAGGCACCACAACAAGTTCACGGGGGGAGTTTGAACTTAATAACTTACCTAACGGAAGGTTCGATTTGCAGGTTTCCCATATTGGATATGCCAATCAAATAGTATCAGTAAATCTGGCTGGGGGAGAGGAGAATTTAATTGTAAAACTCACACATGCAAGTATTGAAGCCGAAGCGGTTGTAGTTTCAGCTGGTTATAATACAACCCAGTATCAGAATGCTGTAAAGATTGATATTCTGAGGTTAAACGAACACCACCGATTGCTTTCACCAAACTTCATGGAAATGCTGACTAGTTTGCCTGGAGTTGACATGATTAGCAAGGGGAATGGTGTTACTAAGCCTGTTATCAGAGGCCTTTCCATGAACGATGTGCTGGTACTAAGCAATAGCGTTCGTTTTGAGAACTACCAGTATTCCAGTCATCACCTTTTAGGAATCGATGAGTTTGGGATTGAATCGGTTGAGGTCATCAAGGGGCCAGCCTCGCTACTTTATGGCTCCGATGCCATTGGTGGAGTGATTAACTTCATTAAGGAACGACCTGCCGCTGAAGGGAAGGTGGAGGGGGACTATAATCTTCAACTATTCTCAAATTCACTCGGGATGGTCAATAATATTGGTATTAAGGCTTCGGGGAGTAAATTTCATGGAGGGGCAAGGTTTGGTCAAAGAACTCATGCCGATTACCTTCAAGGGGGAGGTACTTTTGTCCCTATTTCAAGATTTACCGAGCACTCTGTAAAGTTTAATGGTGGATTTAATGGTAAGGTAATGACAACCAATCTTTTATACGACTTCAACCTACAAAACTTAGGTCTTGTGGAAGAGGAAGCAATTAATGAAATAGCTGGTAGGGGTCGAAAACCTTCAATTTTTTACCAGCAGCTGGGAACCCATTTGGTGTCATCCCAATCAAAGATATTTCTTGGTAAAACAAAAGTTGATGTTAACAACTCGTTGCAATCTACTGAGCTTACTCACTTTGGTGAACCTAATGAGTATGAATTGCAAATGCGGCTAACAACGTTAATCTACGAGGCTAAGGTGTTGCTTCCCTCAAAGCCAGGCAACGACTATATTTTGGGTGTTCAGGGAATCAATCAATCAATGGAATACCAATATTAACAATCGCGAAACTATCCTGTTACCTGATGCTATAACCGTAGGTTACTCGCTTTTTGGATTAGCGCAGCAAACCGTTGGGAAATTTAGCTTTCAAACCGGACTGAGGTTCGATGCAAGAAAACTGGAGTTCGATGAGGCGGGCATCACAAGTCAACCTTATTATAGGCTGTGCGCAAACAGGAAGTTTGATAATGTAACGGGTTCGCTTGGAGCAACTTATAGGGGTAATGAGAACCTTATATTTAGGGTAAATGGTGCGGCTGCATACCGAAATCCAAATCTTGCAGAGCTAACATCAAATGGCCCTCATGAAGCACGCTATGAGGTTGGCGATGTTGCACTTAAACCAAAAAATCGTTTGAGTACGATATTAGTGCCCATTACCATATCGATAACCTACTTGTTGATGTTGCAGGTTTTTTCAATTCCATTACCAATTACATTTACATTGCACCAATCGGATTGTTTAATAGTGGCTTGCCTGAATTCCGATATACACAGGATGATGCTTACTTATATGGTGGAGAATTTGTATTGCATTTTCATCCCAAATCGGTTCAGTGGCTTCATTTTGAGACAAACTATTCCATGGTTTTTGGTCAAAAACAGAATTGTGAGTACTTACCCTATATTCCGGCAAGTAAACTTACTTTTGAAACCGGTGTCATGGGAAATAAATTAGGCTTTTTCAGTAATCCATATTTTCTGGTTAAAATTGACTCCGCCTTTCCACAAAACAAAATAGCCGACGATGAAGCTACTACACCAGGATATGTTTTGGTAAACCTATCGTTGGGTGCTAGTTTTAGTTTAGGCAATCAACCTTTGGAATTAAACTTGGCTGTTCAAAACCTATTCGACAAAAAATATGTGGACCACTTTTCATTATTGAAGGAGGTTGATTTTTATAACCCGGGGCGTAATGTTTCATTGGCATTGAGAATACCTTTCCAGGCTTCAATGCGTTAGATAAGAAAGGCTGTCCAAATCCGAGCAGCCTTATTACTTGGTTTTTGAATTGTTACTTTCCTAATTCGCGGACAAATGCACCGGAGTAGCCTAATTCCACAATCTTTGCCAAATCGGCATTAGCCTCTTCGGGTGTGGAGTATTTGCCAACACAGTAGCGATATATTCCATCGTGTCCGCGGTAAACCATTACATCGGAAAGGTCAGTAAACTGCTTGATGCTTTTAGGTTTCTGTAAAGCAAGGAATTGAATGGTGTATCCCGGATGTTGCCGGTTTATTCTTACCCACACATTGCTATACCCGTGGCTGCGGACCTTTTGTTGTAATTCTTCAACTTCCATGATATTATTAGTATTTCCTACGCTATATCTATAATACCCGTCGGGTGAAATAGTTACTCTAATGTTGTCGAGTTCGAAGTAATTATAGTCAACAGGATAGAGTGATGCCAATAGTTGCACTGAGTATGTAGGTTTAGCAAGCTTTCGAGTTGCTGAGGTTTTATTGAAGTCCATTTTGGGTGTTGGCGCTGCTGTTTGGGGTGGTGTGGGAGGCAATGCTTTTGCAGGTTTTGGCTCAGGCTTTGGCTTTTCTGTTTCACGTTTGGGCTCTTTCTTTGTAGGTTGTATAACCTCCACCTTTTTGGGTTCGGGTTCACTAACCTTTTGCTTTTCGACTAGTTTTGCCTCTGGTTTCACCTCGGGCATGGGCTCAGGCTTCACTTCGGGTTTAGGTTCTTCTTTTGAGGGCTCAAGTTGGGCAACAGGCTGCTGAGTTAACCTCGAATTTAACATTAAACTTGCCTGATATTCCGATCTGTCTGGCTTGGCAGGTATGTTCAACGTTGTTTTAGTTTCCTCAAAACCTTCGCCTTGTGCTGTTACAGTATAATTGCCGGGTTTTACTTTTAGGCTAAGTTGTGTTTTACCTTTTGCTGACTGTTTTTCAACTACTTCACCAGTGGAGCTGTTTATAACATTCACGCTGTAATACTTATCAAGGGGTGCATTGTCGGCAAGCATGAGGTTCAGCTTAACATCAACCAAAGGAATTATTTCAACTTCGGCAATATCTAGCTTACCAAAATCATCGGGATTGAACTTTGAAATGTAGCCCGATGATAAGCTTGTAGGAAAGTAAAAGATTTCGTCGTCGGTGGTATTTAAAGGATACCCAATATTCCTAACGTTGGGGTTTCCTTGAAGGTTGGTATAGAACACATCGAATCCGCCCATGGTATTGTGCCCTTGTGAGCTGAAAAAGAGATACTTTTCATCGGGAGAGAGGAAAGGGGTTGCCTCATCGAACGGGGTATTAACGTTGGGGCCAAGGTTTATAGGATCGCTCCATCTGCCGTTAATGATGGTAGAAACCCATATGTCGTATCCACCCTGGCCGCCCTTGCGGTCGCTGGTAAAGTAAACTGTATTGCCATCGCGGGTAACACAAACATGAGTTTCGTTGAATTTAGAGTTTATTGGTTTGGCCACCTTTACGGGCGATGACCATTTACGTTTCTGAAAAAAGCTAACAACAATATCTGATTTTTTAGGATAATTTTTTATAAGGTATAGCTCAGTTCCCTCATACGAAAGGAATGAGGTGGTCAGTTTTTTACTACCAAGGTCGCGGGTTATGTCAATCGGTTTAGCCCATGAGCCATCCTCATCCTTTTTAGCAACAAATATTTTATTCCCGGTGGAGGTTCGGGTTGTGTATGCAAGTGTGCTACCATCGCCCGATATCACAGCGTTAAAGTTGTCGTTTTCATCATTGAAATCAGGACCTAACCAGTTGTATTTAATGCCTATTGGGCTTTTTTGAAATTTCTTTGCATTTTCGCAGCTGACAATGGCGTGTTCTGCCATTCGTTGGGCTTGCTCATCTTTAGGTTTAATGTATTTCTTGTATTCCTGGAATGATTTAAGGGCATTGTCAAAATCGTTTTGATACATATAGGCCATTCCAAGGTGATAATAGGCTTCAGGCGGAGCGTTGGGTTCTTTAAGCGATTTAGCATCGAATGTTTCCGAAATTTTCGTTATAGCCTCTTCCAAATGGCTGATGGCTTCCGATTTTCTGTCGGGGGTTTTGAGCAAACAGTATCCTATCTTAAATTTAAGGTTGGCACTTTCAGGAAATTTTTTTAGGGCTTTTGCATAGGTATCTGCTGCCTTAGAAAAGTTACCCTCAGCCATGTAGTATTCAGCGTCGGTTTCCAAAGTGAAAATTGTATTCCAATCCTGGCCGTAGCTTACAGCTGAAAAGTAAGTTACAATAAGCATGTTCAAAAGGTAAAACCTAAAGCAGTGCATGGTTTTAATTTTTAGCAATAATTTTAACGTAAATATTGTAAAAATGTTGGTAAAAGTCAACATACGAGCTGATTATTTAAATATGGTTTTCCTTGTAGTAGCCTTTTCAAGGTTTAGATGTTCGATAAATCCTAAAGGAACTGAAGTTTTACTTCCTTTAAAAATTTATCTTGTAATATGTTGGCAATTCGTTTTACCACAGTCCTACGGATTTCCAGTTCAACAGGCAAGTTTGGGTCTTGGTGTGCAACGTTTATGCAGGTGCCAATCACAAATTCAATGCTATCGCTTTCCAGAATCAGTTTTACCAGTTCATCGGCAGGGCCTTTGCTAAGATTAGTATTCTCATTGTATGTTTCAAGAATAGTGTTAACCTTGCTCAGGGTAAGAATTCCTTCGGTAACCAAATCGGCACCCTCCATCTGGCTGATTGGAGGTAAATCGGGATCAGTAAATTCCAGGCTATCCTCAACACTTCGTTTTAATTCCCGGGCAATAATGTCAACAGTGGTTGCGCCGCAAATTGCCTTTTTCCCATCAAAGGCTTCAAATATCTTGGCAAGCTTTGTGTCGTTCTCCTTTTCGTAGGGTGGGCCGGTGCAAATAAGGAGTTTTCTAGGGTTACGGAAGTATATTGTTACGCACGAGGTGTCATCCTTTGGATGATACCCATCGTTGAGGCTAGCCATATTTACCACCTTGGTGCTTAGTTTTCGGGCCGAAATATCGGGTTCATTTTTAACTATTCGTTTCACAAATTCGCGAGCCTCGTCGCCCCAGCCGAAAGGGTAATCGGCTGAGCCCAGCCCGGACTGTGTCACTCCATCCGTCCAAAGTATTATTCGGTCTTCCTTTTGCGGAACAAACGAACAGAACTTTAATTCCTTTCCTGCGTTTTTTTCGCTGTTAAGGATTATGCATTGCCACTCGGGTTCAAGCTCATCGGTCCCGCGCATGATCAGGCATTGTGGGTTGTCGTATTCCAGTATGCGGGTTTCGCCGTTGTGGTCAATATCAACTATGGAAAAGGTTGAGTAACTCATTTTTCGAACCGAGCAAACTGGCAGTGTATTCATGATGATTTCGGCAATGGTGTTAACCTCCTTGTGCTCAATGGTGAAGTTAAGCGCCATGGTTGAGGTGAGGGTGGCCAGAATATTTGCCTTTACACCATGCCCCATGCCATCAGACAGGACAATAATAGTGCGCTCTTCGTCCTGTAATCTACGCGAGTAGAAAACGTCGCCACAAATACGTTCCTCGTCATGATTCTTTTGCTGGCAGTTTACCTCTATGAAAAACTTACTCGACATGGTTTTTAGCTGCTATGCTTTATCGTCGATATTTTTTCCCTCGCGGTAGGTTTTAATTATTGAGTTGAGCATCTTTTCGGTTTCCGATGCCCCTTCGCCCAGCAAAAATCCAATGTTTTGAACCATGGCCAGGTTTTTATCAACAACTTCGGTTATTCGTTTAATAACCTCCTCCTTTTGAACTTCGGGTGCATACATGTCGCGGATAACAGCCCCCACAATGCTATTGGGTTTAATGGTGAATACTGAAAGATTTAGTAGCTTATCCTTATACATCACATCGCGGTTTAGAATATCGGTGTTATTGTGGAGCACGCTGGTAAAAAGGTTGTGGATATTGTAGGGGAGCAGGGTCTTAAGGTCGGCGCCAATCAGCCCGGGGATTATATCGTTAATTTCCAAAGCATCGTCGCCCAATAAATCAATAAAGCTTTGGTTGCTCTGGAGTATTTTCATTTTTTTGTCGATAAGCACTACTGCCGAAGGCAGTTTTTTAAGCATGGCGGTAATGGTTTCAGTAGCTTCCCGGGCTGCCTCTTGCTCGGTTCTGGCTTTCTTTTCTGATTCCCTGAGGGCTTCCTGAGTTTTAGCGAACTTTTCGTTGGTGGCCTGTAGGGTTTTTATGTATTCCTGTCGCTTTTTAAGAGTAAAGTTCAAGCACATGTCAGTATGGGCAAGGCCCGATGCTACGGCTGATGCAAAATCGTAACACGATGAGTAGCCGCATGCCTCGCACCCCGAATCGCGCCCAACAAACTCTTTGTCAATCACCTTTAAAACCTCTTCAAGCTTATGCTCGTTGGGTGTGGGGAGGCGTTGGTCATCAATGGTGAAACTTCTTGAGAAATCTCCAAGGCTGTTTTTAGCAATATCTTCTTCCCATTTTTTGCGATCAAAGGTTTTTAGTCGCTTTTTGGCATAATTAACCACCATGGTTCGCCTAATAAACTTTTTCCCGCCGCGTGAGGTTCCTGGCCCCATGAGGCAACCCTCACAGTAAAACAGGTTGAAGTGTCGGTTTATTAAATCGATACTGGTTTCGAACTGCTCAAGCGCCTGAAGGGTGTTATTAGGGCCATTGGTGCTGATTACCGTTCCGGTAAGCAGATCCTCGCTTATATCAACAGCTTGGAGTATTCCACGCCCTATAGGGAATAGCGATCCTTTGTATCCAATGGGTTCGTCAAATTCGGAGTATTCCAGGTTGCTTTCCTTGATGTTGATCTCCTCAAAAAGTTCCCTTAGCTCAACAAACGTTAGGTTCTCATCAATTCTCCGGTCGTCATCATAAAGTTTGATTTCTTCCTTGCTTTGAATGCAAGGGCCTATGAGGACAACCTTTACGTTGGATCCGTATTCCTTTCTAACGGCCATGGCGGTTGCCACGACTGGTGATATAATAGGGGCAAGGTTTTGAGCAATTTCGGGGTGGTATTTCTCAACCATCGATACCACCACCGGACACATGCTGGTAATAAAGTACTTGCCTTTAAAATTTTCAAAAAGTTTCTTGTATTCCCGCGCAACCAGATCAACTCCAAAGGTTACCTCGCATACGTAGGTAAAACCAAGTTGCTTTATCATCTGCACAAATTTCCGGTAATCGGTAATATCGGCAAATTCACCCGAAATGCTTGGGGAGCAGATAGCTGCAACGGGTTCGTTACCCTTAAGCAGTTCCAAAACTTCTTTTTTTGAGGATCTGTAGTTTACTGCATTAACCGGGCAGATATTTAAACAGCTTCCACATCCTACACAACGGCTATCAATTATTCGTGCGTAGTTTTGCCCTGCTTTTACCTCAATGGCTTTTACAGGACAAACCCTTACGCATGCGTAGCAGTTAATACATGTTTGCTCGTCTATTCTAAACAGTTGCGACATATGACTCCCTAAAGTAACTCATTTGTCAGAATGCCAATAATTCCATTTTCATCAACTTCGGTAAAAAGCTTACCGTTTATTGAGATGTTAGGACCCTCGGCGCAGTTACCAAAACAATGCCCCCCATGAAAGTTTACCTTTTCCTTCAAATCGTGATCGTCCAAAAATTTCATTATTGCCTTGAGTGTGGCCTTATTACCCCTTGCAAAGCAGGAGCTCCCCAAGCATATAATTAGTTCGGCTCGTTTATTCATCTAAATGTTATCGGTATAACACTATATTTACAAAGCTAAGATAGGTTTTGGTTTGCAATTTAAGTCTGAAATTTAATCATTTTTTTAAATCAAAACACTTATCTGTAATCGTTTTAAATAGATAAAATATTGAGAGTAAGCGAACAATTTTTACAATGTTTTATTAAATTGTTACCTGATTAACAAGTTTTTATTTGCTTCAACAAGTTGAAAGCTAGTCAGATATGTGGTTGGTAGTTGTTTAACAGATGGGTTGAATTAGTGGTTTCCTTGGCAAATGGATTTAATTTCTATTTTACTTTAGGTATGTCGAAAGCTGAGAAAATTGAGGAAATTCTGGAACGTTACAGCTACCTAGATTCCAAGAGCCTTATACCAATTCTTCAGGATATTCAAAGCGAGTTGGGTAGTCTGAACGAGGAAGCAATTGTTCTGGTAGGGCAAAGGTTAAACTTGCCTACTTCTAAAATTTATGGCTTAGCCACATTCTATAACCAGTTTAAGTTTGAACCTAAAGGGAAAAATCATATCTGTCTATGTAATGGCACTTCGTGTAGGCTTAAGGGGGCCAAGTGGAATATGGTTTACTTAGAGGAAAATTTGAAGTTGAAAAATGGCCAAACAACCCGGAATGGCCAGTTTAGCCTTGAGGTGGTAACCTGTATGGGCGCATGCGACCACGGCCCGGTAATTTCCATTAACGAGGAGTATTACCGGGAAGTTGATCCTGAAAAGCTTAAACACATTATAAACGATTTAACACAAGAGTAAACATGGCTCGGTGCGATTCCAAAGCGGAATTAGCTTTTATAAAAGATGCTGTTGTTCCAAATCTTCACTATGGGGTTTGGCCTACCGAGGTAAGTGATAAATTTAGCGCATTAAGGCACGAACGGGTTAGGCAGCCAGTGATATATGTTGGCGTTACTACATCGTCTATAGTTGCTGGTGCACTTAAAACCAAAATGGCAATTGAACAGTATTTGGATGATTATGCTGTTGATGCCGATGTAATTTGTGTTGGTAGCCATGGTCTATGCTCCCTGGAACCAATTGTTGAGGTGCAGATACCCGGCAAGACAAGAGTGGCTTTTACCAATGTAACTCCTGACAGGGTTAACTCCATACTCGATGGAGTACTTAATGGTTTTATTCAGCCTGAGTATGCCATTTTCCAGTACCATTCCGAAATTCATGAGCCATGGCACGGAATCCCGTTTAAAAACGAACTCCCTTTTTTTAAACGACAAAACCGTTTACTGCTAAAGAATGCTGGCATTTTATGCCCCGATAGCATAGCCGAGTATATTGCTTATGGCGGATACAGTGCTTTGGCTAAAGCCATCAGGGAATACACTTTCGACGATATTTGCCGTATAGTAGAGGAGAGTGGATTACGAGGTAGGGGTGGTGGAGCTTTTCACACCGGCGCCAAGTGGCGTAAAGCGTTACAGGTTGCCACCAGCGATCGCTACCTGATTTGTAATGCCGATGAGAGTGATCCTGGTGGATTCATGGATCGTTTGCTTATAGAAAGCGATCCGCATAAGGTTGTTGAAGGAATTATTCTAAGCTCCTATGCCGTGTCGGCAAGTAAGGCCTTAATTTATATTCGCGATAGGTATAAGGTTTCCATTCAACGCATTCAGAATGCTATTGAACAGGCCTATGAGGTAGGGCTGCTTGGCTATGATATACTAGGAAGTGGCTATTCTCTCGATGTTGAGGTGCATAAGGGCCCTGGCGCTTACGTTTGCGGCGAGGAAACTGCTTTGATTAAAAGCCTTGAGGGTAAACGTGGGATGCCTACCATTAAACCGCCTTACCCTGCTGAATTTGGACTAAATGGCAAGCCCACCGTTATTAATAATGTTGAGACCCTAGCCAATATACCTGAAATTATCAGTAATGGGCCTCAATGGTTTGCCGCTTTTGGAACCGAGGGGTCGAAGGGAACGAAAATATTCTCCATTAATGGTCACGCATCTCAAACCTGCTGGGTAGAGTTAACCTTTGGTGAGCCACTTGCAACTTTGCTCGACCTAGCTGGCGGGGTAAAGGATGGAAGAACTTTTAAAGCATTGCACCTGGGAGGTCCTTCGGGGGTGAGCGTTACTGCCGATGAACTAGATGCTCCCATTGACTTTGATGAACTTCCAAGGCGAGGAATAAGCCTTGGCTCGGGTGGTGTTCAGGTTCTCGACAATACTGTTTGTATGGTTGACCTGGTAAAATACTTCATGCATTTTATACGCAATGAGAGCTGCGGTAAATGTATTCCTTGCCGTGAGGGTTCGAACCGGATGTACCAAATACTCGATAACATATCGAAACGACCGGTTAGTAACGAAGGGCATAATACCCTGGAACGGTTTAAGGGGGTTATTCAGCTCGAAACCCTGGCTGAGGTTATGCGCGACACATCGCTATGTGGGTTAGGTCAAACAGCACCCAAGCCAATCCTGAAGGCCTTAAAATCGTTTCGCGATGAGTTTGAGGAGCATATCTTTGACCGTAAGTGCAGGGCTAGTGTTTGTCGCGATTTAAGAACATTTTATATCGATATTGAGCGTTGCAAGGGTTGCACAGCCTGCGCCAAGAAGTGCCCAACACAGGCCATATACGGAACGCCTCGTTCCTCCTACTTTATTGTGGAGGAGCGTTGTATTGGATGCGGTATATGCCAGGATACATGCAAGTTTGGTGCTGTTTTCTTCAAGTAAAGTTATGCTGCTATGAACATTACAATAGAAGTGAATAATAGAACAATTCAGGCTCATAAAGGCGATACTATTCTTGAGGCCTTAAACCGTAACGGTATCAGAGTACCTACACTTTGCAATATGACCAATTTAACTCCATCGGGGGCGTGTAGATTATGTGTTGTTGAGGTTGAGGGCCGCGATACACTAGTGACTTCGTGCTCACACATAGTGGAGAATGGTATGCGTGTTATGACCCATTCGCCCCGGGTGGTGCGCGCCCGCAAAACCCTGGTTGAGTTACTTCTTGCCAACCATCCCGACGACTGCTTATACTGTGAGCGAAACGGTTTTTGTGAGCTACAGGATTTGGCAGCAGAACTGCATATTCGTGAACGTAAGGTTTTACGTAAGTCTTTCACCCAAAAGCTTGACCTTTCCAGCCCAAGTATTGTTCGCGACCCTGCTAAGTGTATTCTTTGTGGCAGATGTATTAGAGTTTGCGATGAGGTTCAATCGGTATCAACCTTTGAGTTTGTTAATAGGGGCTGCAACATGTATGTGGGAACCACCATGTCGCGCGACTTGAACTTCTCCAGCTGTATAGGTTGCGGTCAGTGTGTGCTGGTTTGCCCCACTGGCGCCTTACATGAACGCCAAAATTTTGCCGAGGTTATGGATGCACTTAGCAACCCCGATTTAATCCCTGTCGTTCAAATTGCCCCTTCAATTTCGGTTTCAGTAGCTACTGAGTTTGGGCTTAAAGCCAGTAAGGATGTTAACAAATTGCTATACAATGCATTACGGAAAATCGGGTTTAAGTATGTATTTGACACGGCCGTTGCTGCCGATATCGCTGCAGTTGAAATGGCTGCTGAGCTGATTGCCCGAAAGGGAAATGGCAACAATCTACCTATGTTTTCATCGTGTTGCCCCGCATGGGTTAAGTTTGTTGAACAGTGGTATCCGGATTATATCCCGGCACTGAGTGCCGTTAAATCGCCTCAGCAGGTAATGGGATCGCTAATTAGGAACTACTTTGCTGCAGAAAATGAGATTAATTTGTCAAAAATATTCTCTGTTTCTGTAATGCCCTGTTTGGCCAAAAAGTTTGAAGCTCAAAGGGAGGAGATGACTACCCGCGGCCTTTCCGACGTGGATACGGTTTTATCGACACGCGAACTGGTTCGACTGATTAAACTTTACGGCATCGATATCCAGGGAATTGAACCGCAACATCCCGATAAACCATTTAATATCCGTAGTTCGTCCGGAAAACTATTTGGAATATCAGGAGGTTCAGCCGAGGCACTGGCCCGGGTGGTTTACCATAAACTCACATCAAAAGAACTTAACGACAGCAAAATAACCGAGGTGAAAATAATATCTGGAGTAAAGGCATTCTCTTTCAATGCCGCTGGCCAAACATTCACCTTTGCAGTTGTTAATGGGTTAAAAAACATACATTCAATTCTCCCGGTTTTGATGGAAGGCGATGTTAAACTGGACTACATTGAGGTAATGGCTTGCCCCGGTGGTTGCGTAAATGGCGGTGGCCAACCCTATGTTCACGAGGATAAGTATGTTAAGTTGCGTACCAAAGCAATTATTGAAATTGATGAGGCTGAAGGCATTAAGTGTGCTGCCCGTAACCCCTTGGTTAAAGCCATTTACGATGATTTTTTAGGAGAAACTGGCGGCGAAAAATCGAAAAAGTTTCTTTACACCCGATATTCAAAAAGGGAGGTTTTACTTTAATATAATTTGACCGGAGAATGGTAACAAATCGGGAAAAAAGAAAATTGGTTTATACCATAAAGGAACTTTGTAGGGTTTGCTACACCTGTGTTAGAGAATGCCCAGCTAAGGCAATTAAAATTGTCAATGGTCAGGCTGAGGTCATCCCTGAAAGGTGCATAGGATGTGGCAATTGCGTTAAGGTTTGCAGCCAGGATGCTAAGGTGTTTCTGCTTACCCGAAACGAGGTAAAGAGTATACTTCAAAGCAACGAAAAGGTTGCTGCACTGGTAGCTCCCAGTTTCCCCGCAGAGTTTGCTGAGATTGACGATTACCGTCGTTTCGTTGGAATGCTCAGAGCGTTGGGATTTAGCCACGTTTTTGAGGTAGCTTTTGGAGCCGATTTGGTGGCCAGCCGTTACAAATCGTTACTGGAGGATGGATCGAGTAAGGGTTATATCTCGAGCGATTGTCCTGCTATTGTTACTTACATTCGTTACTACCATCCCGATTTGGTAGAGAATTTAGCACCCCTAGTGTCGCCTATGGTGGCCATAAGCAGGGTGGTAAGGCAAATTGACAGTAGCCTTAAACAGGTTTTTATTGGCCCTTGCATAGCCAAAAAGGATGAATCCGTTGATATTGACGAGGCAATAACCTTTCGGGAGTTGCGGGTTCTTTTTGAACAGGCCAGTATAACGCCCGATAGCGTTGAACCATTTGATTTTGACCCACCCCATGCTGGCCGCGGGGCGATATTCCCGGTTAGTAGGGGGTTAATGCAAACCGTTAACATATTTGATGACCTAATTGAGGGCAACATCACTGTAGCCGAAGGTCGAATAGGCTTTCAGGAAGCCATAAAGGAATGGGAATCCGGTAACCTGAAGGGGCAAAACCTAGAGCTACTTTGCTGCGAGGGTTGCATCATGGGGCCTGGCATGTCACCCGGAGGCAAACGTTTTGAGCGCAAAACGTACATCAGCTCCTATGCCCGTAACAAGGTAACTCCCGATCAGCTTAAAGAGTGGGAGCTAGCCATATCAAAATTTAAAGACCTTGACCTCACGCATAGGTTTTCCTCCGACGATAAACGTATTTCAAAACCAACCGACGACCAAATCAACAAGGTATTGGCTAAGATGGGCAAGTTTACCCCTCGCGACCATCTGAACTGTGGTGCATGTGGTTACGATACTTGTACCGAACATGCCATTGCTATTGTTGAGGGACTTGCCGAGGTGGAAATGTGTTTGCCATATGCCATTGAGGAACTGCATGAATCCATCAACGACCTCGCCATTTCAAATGAGAAATTGGCAAAAATGCAACAGGCTCTCAAGCATTCCGAGAAACTTGCCCATATGGGGCAGCTATCGGCCGGTATTGCCCACGAGCTAAACAACCCTTTGGGTGTTGTTTTGATGTACAGCAACATACTGCTCGATGAGTGTAAACCCGACGATCCCCTGCGTAAGGATTTGGAGTTGATATTGTCGCAGGCGGAGCGGTGCAAGAAAATTGTTAGCGGTTTGCTAAATTTTGCCCGCAAGAATCAGGTCAAGGTGGAAAAGGTTAATGTAAAGAAATTGGCAGAGGATAGCATTGCCGGGATTGTTATCCCAAAGAATATTACCTCCAATGTGATTTGCAGAGCATCAAACCTGATGGCTAGTCTCGATTACGAGCAGATGATGCAGGTGCTTACCAACCTGAATAAAAACGCAATTGAAGCCATGCCCAATGGCGGTGATCTTACAGTTGTCATCGACGGCGATGATAGTCAGATTTCGATTAGTGTAATCGATACTGGCGATGGGATCCCCGAGGAGAATATGGATAAGCTCTTCACCCCATTTTTCACCACTAAGGGAATTGGCAAGGGAACCGGATTAGGACTAGCCACTACCTACGGTATTGTTAAAATGCACAAAGGTAAAATTGATGTGGAATCCAATACTGATCCCCAAAAAGGACCTACCGGTACAACCTTTAGGATAACCCTGCCCCGTTATGCCGATAATGATTTTGGCAACAATGATAATGATTAACTAATAATACGACAGTCATGGCTAGTGCACGAAAAACTATTCTGATAGTTGATGACGATCCCGACTACCTGTTTCAGCTCAAGTTTCATGTTGAAAAAATGGGTTTTGATGTAGTAACTGCCCAAAGCCAGCGTGAAGCGGAGAACATTTTAAAGAATATTAAGCCCGATTTAGCCATACTCGATCTTATGATGGAAAACGAGGATAGCGGTTTCATACTTAGCTACAAGCTAAAACGAATGTATCCCGATACCCCCGTTATAATAGCCACTGCCGTATCGGCTGAGACTGGCATGTCGTTTGGTATTTCAAGCGAACAGGAACGCCAGTGGATTAAAGCCGATTTATACCTCGAAAAAGGAATTCGCCCCGATCAGATGCATCGTGAAATATTGAAATTGCTTAAGGTATAATGGAAGTTGTGGATATATTAGTTGTTGACGATGAGCCTGGAATCCGTTCCGGTGTAATTCGTATTCTGCGGAATTTTGTGGTTAGCTATCCGTTCCTTGAGGACGATATAGGCTTTAATGTGATTGAAGCAGCCACAGGCGAGGAGGCTATCGATATCATCAAGCGTTCTGGCCCGGCCATTGTTTTGCTCGATAATAAGCTTCCTGGTATTCAGGGAGTTGAGGTGTTGCAGTTCATCAACGAGAACTACCCCGATATCTTGGTTATGATGATTACCTCCTATGCCTCGCTGGAACTTGCTGTCAGGGCTACTAACATTGGTGCCTACAATTTTGTTCCCAAACCCTTTACCCCTCAGGAACTTAAATCGTCCATTGAAAATATTACCAAGCATTATTTTCTGCGGCGCATGACCCGTAAGCTTCATCGTGAGGGCAAGCAGGTACGATTTCAGTTCCTCACCGTGTTATCGCATGAGCTTAAGGCTCCACTCAATGCAATTGAGGGTTACCTGAAGATGATGCAGGAAAAGCAGGCCGGCAATAGCATTGATAGTTACATGAATTTTATCGACCGTTCGCTAGCGCGAATCCAATCCATGCGTAACCTAATAATGGATCTACTCGACCTCACACATATCGAATTGGGCAAACGACAGCGAAACCTTCGTGAAATCGATTTAACCCTTGTGGCTCGTTCGGCCATTGAAACCATGACACCCCTTGCCATTCAACGCGATGTAACCCTTACCCTGCAAACCTCCGATCCCGTTTTCATGCTTGCCGATTCCGACGACATGGAGATTTTATTCAACAACCTCATTTCCAATGCTGTCAAATACAATATACCTGGAGGGTGGGTTCATTGTAGTATCTGTAGATCGGCCTCGGAGGTTACGCTTGTAATATCCGATTCTGGAATTGGCATCGAGCCCGAAGATATACCAAAACTTTTCCAGGAGTTTACCCGAATCAAAAATCCGCAGAGCAAAAATGTAACCGGAAGCGGTTTAGGACTTTCGATTGTTAAACGAGTGGTAGATTTATATGGCGCTAGAATTGATGTTCACAGCGAACCCGGTGTGGGTTCAACTTTTACCATCACATTCCCTTTACCCGGTTTCGATACACTAAACGATGGCATTTAAATCCACTTTATTTAAAACAACCGTTTGTTAAATGAAAAAAGTTAAGTAGTTTTGTGTTGAGTTGAAACAATTGAACTATGGATAAGGCATATCTACCTGGGAAAACCATTGAACGGCTAAGTGAGTACCGTAGGACATTGCTTAATTGCCTGGCAAAAGGTAAAACTCACATCTACTCGCATGAGCTTGCCGGTTTACACAACATAACAGCAGTTCAGGTTAGGCGCGATTTAATGCTTATTGGTTACTCGAGCATGAAAAAGAAAGGCTACGATGCCCAGGAACTCATTAAGGTTATTGGCGATATCATCGACCACCAAGTAGGATTAAATGTTGCTGTTGTTGGTATGGGTAATCTAGGACGCGCCATCACTACCTATTTCAATGGCAAGCGCCCTAAACTTAATATTGTTGCCGCTTTTGATGTGGACCCCAATAAGGTTAACCGGGTGATTTCAGGTGTAAACTGCTACCACATGAAGGACATGCCCGATATAATAAAACGTAACGATATTTCCATCGCCATAATTTCTTCGCCCCCCGATACTGCTAATCAAGTTGCAGAGCAACTTGTTGCTACTGGTATTAAGGGAATCCTTAACTTCACAACTATTCCTTTAGTTGTTCCTGAGAATGTTTACCTGGAAGAGTACGATATGATTACCTCCATGGAGAAGGTGGCTTACTTTGTTAAACAGGGCTACTCCCGGTAAAAGATAGTAATGAAAGTTCATTACGGATTCGATGGTATAGGAGAAATAGCCAATCCGGTGGTCACCACCGGGTCGTTCGATGGGGTTCACTTAGGCCATAAGGTAATTATTAACAGGATAAATGAGATTGCCCGAAGTATTGGCGGTGAGTCGGTTCTTATTACTTTTTACCCTCATCCACGCAAAGTACTTTACCCTGCAACTGCAGGCAAAAACCTGATGTTCATCCTCTCGCAGCGCGAAAAAATTGAGCTGCTTAGCAAAACTGGCCTCGATCATCTAATCATAGTAAAATTTACGCTCGAATTTTCAAAAATCTCATCGGAACAATTTATCAGGGATTACTTGATTAGCAAGCTTAATGCGCATTACATTGTTGTAGGCTTTAATCATCATTTTGGACACAACCGCGAGGGCGATTACGAGGAACTCAAAAAATTGAGTTCGGAATACAACTTTATGGTTGAGGAGATACCCGAGCAGGATATTCAGCAGGAAACGGTAAGCTCAACCACTATCCGAAAGGCATTATTGGAGGGAAAAATTCAGCGGGCAAATGCTTACCTCGATTATTACTACATGATTGTTGGGGCGCTAGGCAAAGGTTCACACTTTTTCGGAGATGTTGGCTTTCCAACCCTAACGGTTCAAATTGAAGAGGCGGGTAAACTCATTCCCCCAGAGGGCATTTATGCCGTATCGCTGGAATGGAATAAATCATCGTATCGTGCCATGGTCATCATTTGGTCAAATGGCAATAATACCGATTTGAATCCAGCTTTGACAAGGAATGTTGAACTTCATATCCTCAATTTTGATGGTAAGCTTCACAGTAGCGATGCCTACATCTATTTCCATAAGCAGGTAGCCGGTGTAATTGACTTTTCCGATAGCCGTTTGTTATTTCAACCGCTTACACACGCTGCCAAGCAGGTTGATGAGTTAATTTATTAACAATGATGATATTTATCATTGTTAATAAATTGTATTTTAACGTATCTTTGGGGCATAGTTAATCGTATAAATATTTAGGTTTTTTGAAATCCAATTCCTGTATCTGAGGTTGGCAAACATTTGCCGCCAAGGATTCAGAAAAATGAGTCTGATCCAAAGGAGATAGTCTGATGGAAAAGAGAATCGGAACTGCACTTATTCTTGTTGAGAACCGAGAGAGCGCCTCAAGGCTAAACCAGATCCTTTCGGCCCATGCCGATATTATTATTGCCCGTCAGGGCATACCGCTTCACCAACGAGGCATTCATGTAATATCGCTTGTGCTCGAAGGGACATCCGATGCAATTGGTGCTCTTACTGGCCCAATCGGAAAGCTTAACGGCGTTCAGGTTAAAACCCTCATGCTAAAAGGCGTGTAGTTTACAATAAACTCTTTTCTACTCTACCGATATCAGGCTCGGGTAAGTTTGGTAGTATAAATTTTATAAAACTGATAAAGAACCATGAAATTTAACCCGGAAAAGTACTGCATTCCCGATGAGCGCATGAAGCCTTTCATCGATGCCGATGAAATTTGGGAATACATAAACAACGCAAAACCCACCAAGGAGCGGGTTCGTGAAATCATTGCCAAGTCGCTCGACAAGCAAAGGCTAAACCTTGAAGAGGTTGCTACGCTTGTGAACACTACCGATCCCGAATTGGTTGAGGAGATACTGCAGGGTGCCCGTACGCTCAAGGAGCGTATCTATGGGAATAGAATTGTGTTGTTTGCACCACTTTATATTGGGAACAAGTGTACCAACAATTGCCAGTACTGTGGTTTTAGGGCTTCGAATAAGAATGCCCTGCGCATGACTCTTTCCGATGAGGAGATAGTGCAGGAGGTTGAGGCTCTTGAGGATAACGGGCAAAAGCGCTTAATTCTGGTTTACGGCGAACATCCTGAATACTCAGCTGAGTACATTGCCCATACCGTGAGGTTGGTTTATGGCATAAAGAAGAAAAATGGTGAAATCCGTAGGGTTAACATCAATGCAGCCCCGCTCGATATCGAAGGGTTCCGTAAGGTAAAGGAAGCAGGTATCGGCACCTACCAAATCTTCCAGGAAACCTACCACCCTGAGGCCTATACCTGGTATCACCCCTCGGGTAAAAAGAAAGATTTTGAGTGGCGTTTAACCTCGCTCGATCGCGCGCAGGAAGCAGGATTGGACGATGTTGGCATTGGAGCCCTTTTCGGCCTCTACGACTGCCGTTTCGAGGTTTTAGGCTTGGTTCGTCATACCAATCACCTTGAGGCGTGCTACAATGTTGGGCCACATACCATTTCGTTCCCTCGTATCAAGTCGGCATCTGGCCTTAATATCACCAACAAGTATTTTGTATCCGATAACGATTTTGTAAAGCTGGTTGCCATTCTTCGTTTGGCTGTGCCATATACAGGAATGATTCTTACTGCCCGCGAACCGGCCGATATTCGTAGGCAGGTAATCCAGTTTGGCGTATCGCAAATTGATGGGGGAACCAAGCTTGAGCTGGGCTCATACCATGCCTCTAGGAATGAACAGCAGGACCTTAATAAGGAACAATTTGAGATTAATGATAATCGTTCATTAGGTGAGATAATTGATGAACTAATCGAACACAACTACATCCCTTCGTTCTGCACGGCTTGCTACCGTCTAGGGCGAACCGGTGAGCATTTCATGGAATTTTCGGTTCCGGGTTTTATTAAGCGATACTGCACACCCAACGCCTTACTTACTCTTACCGAATACCTGGTTGACTATGCCACTCCCGGGGTTCAGCAGAAAGGCTATAAACTGATTGAGAAAACTCTTGCTGAACTTGAGGGTCATCAGAATACCCATGAAATTCGCCGCCGAATCGATCGGATTAAAGCCGGAGAACGCGATTTATACTTTTAAAATAGTGTTGAATTATTTGTAAGCCCTGCAAATTACCTGACAAGGCTTTACTTTTTGCAGAATCTAGCTATAACTTCTGAAGCCTGATTATTGCCTAAGTTAACTGCTTTTCTGAGATCGGAACAACCCTTTACGGTTTCGTTGCTGATAAGGTAGAGTAAACCACGATTATACCAAGCACCATGTATAAGGGGGTTGCAGCTGATAGCTTTGGAGAACCATTCATTGGCAAGGTCGTTATTTTCAGTATGCATTAATATTACACCTATATTGTATGGAACTATACCTTCAAAGTCGTTGACTTTTGCTATCTCTTTCAGGTCGTTGGCAGCAAGGGTGAACGATTCATTAATGTTCTGTCCGTGAACGCTATTTTTACTCCCGCTTAGTAGGGTTTTGCTCCTTACGCTCTCAACAAACTGTGTCATTCTGATTCGGGCTAAAGTCTCGGCCAACCTAACCAGGGTGTTAGTGCTATCGGTGTTTACCATTTCTGTGAGTTTACCCATAGCCAAGGTATACTGGTTCCGTTGAAGATTCAGCAAGGCTGTACAAAACCCTGGCAGGGAATCGGCATTAATGGTTTTGGGTTTAAGCTGCTGGTCAATGCTATCGTAGTCAAAGTAAAGAGTGTAGCCATTGCAGCTTGCTGAGGCAAGCATTTGTCTGAGGCTTGAGCTTTGCCAGTTCCGGGGTTTAACATTTTGCGCAGCGTCAATTTTTAGGGTAATTATTGGGTAAATGATTGTGAGTATTCGGCTTCTGAGCTGTTCCATGCTTATGGACGAGGTTATATCGAGCTCCTCATCGAGCGAGAGTAAGCGTTTTAGCTTACCGGCAGAATCCATAATCGAATTTATATCGTTGCCGGCCTTGCTTCGGTACTCCTGCGCCAACCTATTGCCCTGGGCAATGTCGGCTTCAGCGCCTTCTAAATCGCCCTTTTTGGATTTAATCTCGGCTCTTAGCAGGTAAGCTTTGGCAAACTGTGGGAATATATCAATGGCTTTGTTAATGTTTTTAAGGGCAGTAGGCAGGTAGCCGCGTTCAAAACGGATTGATGCAAGGTAGTAATGAACAAGCACATTTGTAGGGATAATTGATGATAGTCGGGTCAAATCGTCGATGGCTGCTTCGGCGTTACCAATCTCATAGTTTATTATCGCCCTATTAAAGAGGGCAAGTGTATTACGGCTTTCATACTGCAATACCTTGTTTAAATCTGTTAATGCTTGGTTCATCTGCTTTTGATAGTAGTAAACCAGCGCTCGGGTAAAATATGCCTGTGCAAGTGTGCTATCAATTCCAATAGCCTGATTAAGATCTTGCAAGGCAAGAGAGTAGTTCGATTGCTGGGCATAAAGTGCACCCCTTCGAACGTAAGGGTTTGCGTTAAAGGGGTTTAGGTTAATGGCTGCAGTGTAATCGGTTAATGCTCCGGAACTATCTGAGAGCATTAACCTAGCGGTTCCGCGATTTAGCCACGCATCAGGGATGCGGTCATCAATTCTAAGCACCTGGTTGAAGGCGTTAAGGGCATCGTGGTACTGCTCCTGCTGGAATAGAATAACTCCATAGGTAAAAAGGTATTGTGCCGATGCTGGACGCAGCTCTAGGGCTTTATTGATGTACTCTATGGACTCAGCGCTTTTCCCCAGCTGCTGCAGAACCATTGCCTTATACTGGTAGGCTTGTGAAAATAAAGGGTTAATATTTAAGCACTTACTGAAGTCGTCCCCTGCTCCAATTAAATCGTTTTGGTAGTAGCGGGCTACGCCCCGTAGGAACCATGCCTCGTGAATGGTTGAGTCAACATTTAACAGGGTATTGAGGACGGGTATGGCCTCAGCATAATTACCTCTTGAAATTAACTCCTCGCCTTTGTAAAAAAAGTATGCCTTGTTGAACTGAGCATTTGTAGTATTAATAAATAACAAAGCCAAAACAATTGCAGCTAGCAGAACGTGGTATCGTATGAGCTTGAGCATGAAAAATATTTTATCGGGTTGGTTTTTGTTTGGTTTCTTTAAGGTCGATTTCCCCCAGATTATTCATATTCCAAAGGATTCTTCGTTGGTATCTTTTCATGTAGCTGCTTGGCCTTGCAGGGTTTCGTTTTGATGGTGCAGGTAGGGTAGTGGCAATCATGGCTGCCTCGTGACGGGTAAGGTGCGATGCGGGTTTACCATAGTATTCTCTTGCTGCAGCTTCTACACCGTATATCCCTTTACCCATTTCTGCCACGTTAAGGTAAACCTCCATTATACGTTCCTTAGTCCAAAAAAACTCAATTAGAACCGTGAAATACGCCTCTAACCCTTTGCGAACCCACGACCTTTCCGGCCACAAAAAAACATTTTTTGCAGTTTGCTGCGAAATGGTACTAGCGCCACGAATCTTTTTCCCTTTGCGATTATACTCCCACGCCTGCCTTATTGACTCCCAATCAAAACCACGATGAACCATAAACCTGTTGTCCTCTGCTGCAACTGCTGCTAGAATCATGTTTGGCGAAATTTTATCGATATCTACCCATTTCTGTTTGAAGGTTTTAATGTCGCCATTTGGCTTCGATGAATGAAAGTTCTTAACCATTAACCATGTATATCGCGGATTTATAAATGAAAACACAAGGGTTGTAGTTATGGACACAACAAAGAATGCGAGGATAGAGTATACTGCCATCCTTTTACACATATCTCGATGCAAAAACTTCTGATTTTCTTTACCGCTTTTCACAAAAACCAATTAAACTCACAAGCTAAGATATTAATTTTGTAATATTTTGACCATTTAGTTTAATTTTGCATTTGAAAATCTTATTTGGATGATATGATGAACAAGTTGTTTAAAGTTTTAGTATTAGCTATTGGGTTGAGTGGTTGTTCCGACGATAGCATTAATTTTTTCACCCTTGAGCAGGATATTCAGTTTGGTGCCCAGCTCGACTCGGCAATACTGGCTTACCCTTATGAATACCCGGTTCTCGACAGGGCAAAATATGCCGAGGCTTATACCCATATCGAAAGGGTAATGAATGCCATACTAAATTCCGATGATTTAAGGTACACCAAAATTTTCCCTTGGCAGGTGAGGATTATTCATGATGATGAAGTTTTAAATGCTTTTGCAGCCCCTGGTGGTTACCTCTATTTCTATACAGGCTTAATTAAGTTTTTGGACAACGAAGCTCAATTGGCAGGTGTAATGGCACATGAAATAGCCCATGCCGACAGGCGACATAGTACGCAAATGCTCACCCGCCAGTATGGCTTTAGCATATTGCTTTCCATTATCATGGGCGACAATCCCTCACAGCTCGAGCAAATACTATCGCAGTTAGCCCTTGGCGGAACCATGCTCAAGTATAGCCGCGACAACGAGTATGAGGCCGATAAGTTTGCTGTTACCTACCTTTACGATACTGATTATCATCCGCGCGAACTCGCTGGCTTTTTTGAGAAGATGATGAGTTCTACCCATAAGATCCCCGAATTCCTTAGCACTCATCCATTGGATGAGAATAGGGTTAAGAATATTGAAGAGGTATGGAAGAGTATGGGTAGTAAAGTGGGAAATATCTACGAAGATCGATATAAAAACTTTAAAAATGCTTTACCATAAGCGTTGTTGTACGATTTAAAAAAGGCTGTCAATTTTTTTTTTGACAGCCTTTTTTGTACATTATTACTTGAGTTGAGATTAGTCAATTAATTTTCTTAAATGAAGTATTTGGCTTATAGTGATTTTTTAAGAAGTTCAACCCAACCTTTTACCCGTGTGGGTGTTTTTTCCGACTCATAATCTTCATCAATGGGAAGACCAATGAACTTGCCATCAATTACAGCTTCAGATTCTGTAAAGCTATAATCGTCTGTTGGCCATTGACCAACAACGTTAGCGCCCATTTCTAATAAATCTTTGGCAAGGATACCCATGGCATCCACAAAGTTACGTGCATAGGTAACCGAATCGCCTGTACCAAAAAAAGCAAAAAGTTTACCCTCAGTTCTTAGTTTTGAAAGTTCGGGTCGGAATGCTTCCCAGTCGCATTTCGAAGAGTCCCCATTCCAAGTTTCGCTACCAAGCGTTGAGCAGCCAAAAATTATCAGGTCGTAGTTATTAATCAGTTTTGGTGTGGACTCCTTTATGGGATAAATATCTGCTTTGCTACCAAATTCTTGTGCAATGAGTTTTGCTACCTTTTCAGTTGAACCACCAGTTGGCCCGTAAAAAATTCCTATCCTTTTTTTCATTTCTTTAAAATTTTTTCGTTTTGTGTAAAAATAATAAAAATGAGATTAAAATGCAACTATTTTCCGCTTCCTTTAAGGCTTGCAATGGCAAGGAATATGCCTAAAGCAACGCTTAACAGGGCGGCAAAAAGCACCTGAAAATCGGCAGGCAAAAGGAATGTTATGGTATGAGCCGGTATCCAGAAGTAGGGTATTGTTTTGGCAAAAACAAAACTCCATTGAACCTTCCAGTTAATTGAAGCAAGAATCTCGCCAAAATTAATGGGCTTTACTAGGCACGAAAGGGATCCTCCGTTGTTTGCTATGTGGGTGTCGGTAACCTTATGAAGTGTCATCATTACCGGGGCATATATTATATTCATGAATAGGCTGATGCTGAAAGCAACTAAAACTTTTGCCGCTGTTAAATCGCCCTTGATTGCTTGCAAGGCATTTCCCATGCCCATGTAGGTTAGGAATGCCGGTACTCCCGTTGCAAAAAGCACAAAAGCTAACTTTATGGTAAGTCCCAAAAAGCCCCATACAGCTGCCCTTGGCAAAAGCCCAAATCCGGGTTGGTTATAGTTACCGGTTCTAATCCTTAACCCGATAGCTTCGCCAAATGTTGCCAGTAGGGCAAACTTTATGAAGCTGGTTACCATTCCATGGTTAGCATTAAAATCAGCATAAAAATTGTAAATCGTTTCCGACACAAAAAAGGGAAGCAGGAACAACACGGTTCCTGCTAATACGTATAAATCTATTCGTTTCACCTTGTTCAGTTTTAGAGGTTAAAATATCGGCCAAAGCCAGCCTTTACCTGTTCCCATATATACTCAAAGCGTGTAGCAATAAGTATGATAAGGATAATGGTAAGTATAATCATCATTTTCTCATTAGTCGAGAGGCTATTCCATTTATCCTTAAGGCTCATGGTTTACTGTTTTTCAATCCTAATCCGGGCGTCAACCGCAACTACCTTATCTTTTGAACCTAGCAAGGGGTTAAGGTCCATCTCAAATATCTCGGGGGCAACAGTAACTAATGCTGAAACACGACTAACTATTTCGGCAAATATCGGTTCATTCACAGGCTCTTGTCCCCTCACACCCTTCACTATGCCGTAACCCTTAAGCCCTTGAATCATGCAAATGGCCTCCTTGGTATCAATTGGTGCAAGGGCAGCCTTAACATCTTTGAGCACCTCAATGAAAATACCACCGAGTCCGCATAGAACCATGTGCCCAAATTTATCCTCGCGTTTAGCACCAACAAAAAGTTCAACCCCTTTAAGCATTGGCTGGATAAGGATAGCAGAAGTATCCTTAATCCTAGTCATACGGTCAAACTCTTTACGAACCGCTTCGGAATCTTTCACGTTCAGTACCACGCCCCCAACATCCGATTTATGAACGGGACCTACCACTTTCATCACCACAGGAAAGCCTAATTCACCAGCTGCTCTGGCAGCATCATCGGCAGTGGTAACAACCGCTTCGCCTGCACGGGGGATGCCGGCAGCATCGAGTAGCTGCTGAACGGCATTAGGTGTTAGGTAACCATTGTTGCTTGTATCAATAACCTCGCGTATGGCTTTTTCATCAACCTCAGGTAACGTAAGTTTTTCAGGTGCAGGTTTAGGCGTGTAGTAAATTTTGGCAAGCGATGTTCCTAAAGCCACCTCGTCGGGGAAGAATATGCGTCCTTTAGCGATGAAGTGCTCAATCTCATCTTTAACATTCATTACCGATGGAAGAACGGGAAATATGGGTTTGCGGCACTCTTTCATCTTTTGGTCAAGCAGGTCGTAAACATCGTAAACGGGGAAAAGGCCAGGGCTACCGAAGATAACAATCATGGCATCGATATTATCGAAATCCTTTTCGCAGGCATCAATAATAAAGCCCAGCTGTTCGGCTGTGCCAGTGGCCAGAAAATCGATAGGGTTTGCTACCGATGAACCAGGGAATAGCTTGGTCAGCAATTCTTTTGCCTTAGTCCCCTCAATTGGAGGAACCTCAAGTCCATTGTTCGATAGTGAGTCGGTAAGCATAACGGCAGGGCCACCTGCATGGGTGATTACTGCAATATTTTTTCCTTGAAGTTCGGGATGCATAAAAATTGATGCCACGGTAGCCAGCTCGTCGCGGCCATAGCACCGAACAATGCCAGCTTTGCGGAAAAGTGCATCAACCGCCACATCGCTACTGGCAAGTGCCCCGGTATGGCTCGATGCCGCACGGCTTCCTGCCGATGAGCTACCGGCTTTTATAGCGGCAATCCTGCATCCCTTTCTTATGAGTGATTGGGCATGCTTAAGAAGTTTTTGTGGCTTGTTAATACTTTCAACGTAAAGCAGTTTTACCCGTGAGCTGCTTTGTGGGTCAAAGGTATTATCAAGATATTCCAACACCTCCTCAACGCCAATTTGGGCACTGTTGCCCACAGAGTAAACGCTGTTAAAGGTTAAGCCCCGTGGAATGCTCGACTCCATTATGAATACAGCAGTGGCTCCGGAACCCGAGATGAAATCTACACCCTTAGGGTCGAACTTTGGGATAGGGGTTGTAAAAACACCGGCATAATTGGTATTCATTACGCCAATACAGTTGGGTCCTATAAGGCAACCTCCGGTGCGGTTTATGGCATCAACTATTTGTTGCTCAAGCTTTGCTCCCTCCTCGCTCTCCTCGTGAAAGCCAGCTGAGAGAATAATGAAAGCCTTGGTATCTTTTTGTGTAGCCAGAACCTCCACCGTTTGAGGGCAAAACTTAGCCGCTATGGCTAATATGGCCAAATCAACTTGAGGCAAATCGGCAACATCGCGGAACGATTTCACTCCCTGAACCTCATCGGCTTTGGGATTTACCACATAGAGGTTTCCTTTAAAATGATTGTCGATTAAATTTTTTAGGACTTTACCGCCGGGTTTCTGAACGTCGTCGGAACCACCAACAACCACTATGCTTCTAGGGTTTATCAACTCATTGGTAATCATTCTAATGCGTTTATGGTTTAACATTTTGCATTAATCACAAACGTAACGGAATTATGTAAAAGTAGCAAGCTTAAGCAATGTGTTTGAAAGCTGTTTTTGAATAATGGGAAAAGGCTAACGTCACCGCCAGCCTCCCGCTAAAATTAGCCTTTAGTCTTAATAGTTTTTGATTTCAACACCTCCAAAGAGCACCAATCCTTTTAGCACTAATTCAGGGGTATTGTCAGGAAGAACTTTATGTAATACCCGTTTATCGGAAACGCCACCAAAAATTGAGGTTACCTCAACTTTTACTAACCAATCCGAAGGAATAATGAGTTTTGAACGGCCAAAAATGCAAAGCAAATCAACAACGTTTCTCCCTGCTTTAGGCCTGGCATTACTCAGATCGATGGTTGAACCACCGAAAATATTGGTTATTTTACCACCTTTGAATTGCTGTGAGGTAAACTTTTGGTCCAGATTCCCAAAAATTGATACATAGTCAATAAGATCGTCATTTACTTCTCCTGTTTTGTAGGGGTGCCATTTCCGCTTGCGGCTCCCAAATAGCAATGAAAGGCCAATAAACAGAAGTACTGCTGGCCAAAAAAGTTTGCTAATTGAAACTGGCAACTCGTAAAATTTTGCTGCAAGGAAAAATGCACCAATGGCAATCAGCACAGTTCCCGTTGTTCTATTTCCACGATTTGGAAATAGAATTATACCTATTACAATCAGTAGTGTTTGCCAGGTGAAAATGTATTTACCCCATTCAACAGGATACAAATCGAAGTTATCGATGAGCAGTAAGCCAGCTAATAAAATCAGCAATAACCCCATCACCAGTCTTGAATAATCGGTTTTAGGTTGTTTTTCCATTTGTGTTGATGTTTTGATTAACATCCTAAAAGTACGATAAAATTGATAAACCTGCTGCATGACTTTCAATAAATCAAAGGACAAATTATAAAAATTAAGATTGTGTTAGCGTCGGAATTTGATCTTAGAATAAAAAAAGAGCAACCGTTAACCGATTGCTCTTCTTTTTTTATTGTAAAATAAGCGATTAATGACTTGCTGAACCTTCAGGAACGGCCAGTTTATTGCCAGTTGCTTCAATCACATTCTTCTTCCACCAGTCGGGGTACTGAGGGTTCTTGACAGGGGCTGGACAGTAGTCGTACTGGTTGTATTTAAGTCCACCCTTACCGTCCTCCTGCTTAACGTTCCCATCCATATACTTCATCAAAAGGAACTGGAATAGCTTTTCCCAGCGAGCAACCACATAGTTTCCGGTATTTACGGTATAATCGGTAAGGAATCGCACTGCTTCATCCTTGTTGGTTTCCAATAACTTGAGAGCGGTTTGGTCAACAACATCAGTTTGTGAGATGAAACGGTTTTCCAGCTCATCCTGTACTTTTTTAATATCCTGAATCATCAGGTCGTAGCGGAGGTAGGCAAAGTTTGATACCTTATTGAACACCCAGAACGCACAATCGTGGCAGTAGGTAAGCATATCACCTCTACCCTCAGCGTAGGCTTCGGGCACAGCAGTAACGCTACAGTAAACGGGGAAGTAAACGGTTGATGCGGCATCATCAACGCTGAACCATAAAATTCCGCCAACTGCATCGGGTAACCAGCTGCGCATTTGCGCAACAAATGAGAATCCGGTTTGCTGGGTTGCTGTGGTGCGTTCGTTGAAGTAAGTTTTGCCCTCGTATTGCCAGGTAAGAGGACGCCAGCGGTAGGGTAGTCCATGAGGGCCTGCACCGGGATCCTTGCTCATGTCGAGTTTGGTTCCCTCAAGGTGATCTCGCATAAAGTTCATCATATCCCTCACCGAAATTTTGCGCTCAGGTTTGATGTATAAGGGCATACGATTTTTCAGGTCGTGCCCCTTAGCGTAATCAAAGTAATTCCACATGTCCTTGTTAACGTCCTTAAAAAATGTCCAAACTCTCATTTCGCAGAATCGGGCTCCACCAAAATCGAGTGGGGCGTACACATCGGAAAAGCTGAACTCCTCATCTTTTCCGTTGAAGTAGCCTTTTTGGCGGGCAAAACTTATTACATCGTGGGCATAAACAACCTCAACATCGGGTTCAAAAATCTTGTCGATATTTTTTGAACTGATTGAGGTTTTCATGTTTTCCAGCGGGAAAGTGGTAATTCGTGCTTGATTGGCATGGCCCGATACATAACCATCGGGAATACGAATGGCTACCCATACGGCGCCGCGATTGGCATTGTAGGCCTTTTTGGTCTTCTTGTCAACCTTCATATCGATGCCTTTACCAATCAGTTCCAAAATCCAAACCTCGTTCTTGTCGGCAACCGAGAACGATTCACCTGAGCTGTAGTAGCCATACTTTTCAACCAGTTCCACCATCACTTTAATGGCCTCACGTGCGCTCTTTGAACGCTGAAGGGCGATATACATTAGTGAGCCGTAATCAATTAATCCGGTACTATCCCGTAATTCATCGCGTCCGCCATAAGTGGTTTCGCCAATGGCAACTTGATATTCGTTTATATTGCCCACAACACTGTACGTTTGTAAAGCTTGGGGGATTTCGCCTAAAAATTTTCCAGTGTCCCATTCGTAAATTTTCATCATGGTGCCAGCCGGGTAAACAGCCGCAGGTTTAAAGTAAAGTTCGCCAAACAGGTAATGTGAGTCGGCGGCATAGGTTATCATGGTTGAGCCGTCAACCGATGCACCCCTGGTTACAAGATAATTGGTGCAGGCATTGCCGGTATTGGCATTAATCAGTAATGCAATAACAGCAAAAATCTGGATTGTGAGTTTTCTCATAATCGTTTTAGTTTAATTTAAGTTTACAAACCTAATATTTTTTTTTGATTATAAACCAGGTTGATAGTTTAACCCAAGTGCCATGAGTTAACAAATCCAAACGGGTTGATAAGAATGTGGAAACAGTAAGATTTTTAGAGGAATAAGTCGGAATGAATCGGAATGTACAGAATATGATGAAGTTAAAAAGTTATGCGTGAGCCATTAAACGAAATCGAAAAACGATTAGCTAGTCACACGACCAAAGCTCTATGTCATTTCGAGCGATAGCGAGAAATCTCATTGAAAGGGGGTAAAGGGTGGAAAGTATAAAGCGATGCTTCAGCGCTGTTAGGTATGACATGAGAGGACAAGGCACAAGTTAACCATCAATAGTCAACCATTAGATCAATCCCCTCGTTTGCGCGTGTCACCTGACGCATGCATTCACCATACAAATCGCCCCGTAAGGGCAAATCGCTTTAGCCTAGGGTTTTAACCCTTGGTATAGGGGTATTCAAAATATTATGCAATACACAAATTGCATAGGCCAAAGCTCAGGTAGTATCGGTTGCATCGCAACCGGAAAACAAGGTAAAGAGCGATTGCCTAAAACCCAATCAAAGGGGATAATCAGTGCTATTGGCACATAGCAATGTCTAGCCCTGAAATAAGTCCTCAGGTTAATAAACAAATTCTATCGGGCTAATAAAATAGGAAGGTGGAAAAATTTTTTTTTGAGGGAATTCGTCAAGTGTTTTTATAAATTGATGAACTTGGGTTTAACGGTACCAAAATACATCAATGGTACAAGCAACCGGTTATGGAGTTGGAGTATGCTCCTGTTACGGAGGCTAATGCGCCAGGTTCATTTTGTAAGTAGAGCACGCCCAGGAATGCAAATATCAGGGCTTCCTTAAAATCGATTGTATTGCTATCGGGGATGGTAATTGATGCTTTGATTTTTTCTTGGATCAACTCCATCAAGAAATCATTCTTTGCACCTCCGCCAGTGGCCAGTATGTTTTTCTTTTCCAACTTGTTGCAATCGTAAGCTATTCTACTGGAAATATGTTCGTAAGCCGTTCGCATTAGGTTTGCGAGCCTATAAGAGCTATATCTCCCTAGAATAGCGATGATATGGCTCTCGAACCACTCCCTACCCAACGATTTTGGCGATGGTTGATTGTAGTATTCTAAATTTTCTAGTTCCTGAAGCATTTCAGGAATAATCTGACCGGATTTTCCAATCGCCCCTCCACAATCGAATTTTTTCCCTGCTAATCCTGCTAGGTGGTTAAGTAGCATGTTGCATACGCTGATGTCGTATGCTAAACGGTTTCCTCTGGTGTTATTGTAGCTAATGTTGGCTATGCCACCCAAGTTTAGGCAGATGTCAAATTCATGAAAAAGCAGCTTATCGCCAATTGGAACTAGGGGGGCACCTTGTCCTCCGCGTGAAACATCGCCCGAACGGAAATCGGAGATGCAGGGTACCCCTGAAGATGCAGCAATTGCTGCACCTTTGCCAATTTGCAGGGTATATCCTTGTGTAGGATTATGAAGAACGGTGTGCCCATGCGATGCTATGTAATCGGCCTCAATGCCATGCTCCGAAACAAACCGTTTAACCTGTTCGCCTAAAAACTTCCCGTAGCTAAAGTCTAAAGCAGTAATTTGCTCTGCGGTATACTTATGGGCTTCTTTTAGTTGATTTATAAGTTGTATAGGGTACTTAATGGTTTCGGCAGCTAATATGGAGTATTGCCATTTGCTGTTAGTGTTCTGAAAAGAACAGTAACAAATATCAAGACCATCGAGCGATGTGCCCGACATTAAGCCTATCATTCTATAACTTGAAGATTTGTTTAGCAAATGCATTACTTACGTGAATACACGCTTATTACTAGTTCCTTCACAGCCTGGTTAACCAGTTTATAAAGGGTTTGGTATGGTGAGTTAATATTAGTGTTAACAAAACCGTCAAAATACTTATCGTTCAGCGTTATTACTTTGCTTTCAATGGCTTCACCTTTAGTATTGGCTACTGGTATAATGCCTATATCGTTGTAAATGTTCATTTTAATGATAACTCGTGGCTTAATCTCATTGGTAGCCAGTTGAATAACTTGACGCGGGGTGCCGGCTGAAGTTTTGATGATGTATTTCGATGAGAATTCAGGGCTTATATCCACATCAATGCTGATATAAAACTTTGAATTGCCTTTTTTTAGGGCTCTACTAATGCTAGTATTGGGAAATCCATATTGGTCGTATGAAAACTTGTTGCCGTAGGCATCAAGGGGCAATATAATCATACCAACATCGTTGGTAAGCTGTTGCTTAATAATATCCCAGATGTCGGCTGTTAGGTGTCCAATAATCCTATCGTGCTTCGGTTTAACCGGGTCCCTAAAAAGGTGGGCATATTCAGTGAATTTGGCATGATATTCTGGATCCAAGTTTACCTTATAGGCTATGAGTGTTACCTCTTTATTTCTGTATTTTTGGGCAAATGCCTGATTATTAATGATGAAAACTACAGTTGCCAACAATACTGGAATAAATCTTTTCATGGCCGACTTTTTTTTCAAATATACATAAAACTTAGCAAAAAGTAAACCTTTTCTTACTGTGCTGTTTGAACTCTTTTCCTTTTCCACCGCCTGTGAGTCCACAACCAGCTTTCAGGGCTTTTTCTTATACTTTCTTCGAGTTTGTGCATGTAGGCTGCCGTTAACTCACCATCCTTTAATTCGTTTGGTTTATCGCATAAAACGCTTAACTCCACAGTATAGTATCCTCTTTTTACCCTTTTTATATCGATATAAACAACCGGATAGTTGTACATTTTTGCATACTTTTCAGGACCATGAATGCAAGCAGTTTCCTGATTGAAAAAGTTTATCCAGTAGGCTCTCGATACGTTCGAGGGACTCTGGTCTGCAACCAGAATGTATATGCAAGGTTTGTGTTTATACTTCTGAAAGGTATCGTAGGTCTGATGTGGAGGTACCAGTTCGGTTCCCCTGATTGAGCGGTTCCACTTGATGAACCAATCGATAAGTTTGTTACTTAGTGGTTTGTATATTGCTACCGGGTGATGCTTTAGCTGAATGCCGGCCGATAGAGCACCCCATTCCCAGTTGTTTAGATGCCCAGCAACACCAATAATACTCCTTTTCTGATTGTAGTAGAAATCGAGTAACTCAGGGTTAAGTATTTTATGGCGCTCTCTTATGGCTGATTTGCACATGGTAAACCCCTTAAGCGCCTCCACAGAAATATCGGCCAGGTTCTGGTACGATTTTTTTTCAATTATCGCTAATTCCGCATCGCTTTTTTCGGGGAATGCCAATCGTAAATTGCTTCGGGTTACCTTTACTCGGTATTTTACTACTTTGTGCAAGAGTTTAGCCATAAGATTGCTGTAGCCGTAAATCAAGCCCCATGGAATTATGGCCACAATAACTATAGAGATGAAAAATAGTATGAAATAGAATAGGGTTATCAAATCTCAATCGGTTAATGATGCCAAAGTTATCTATTACCAGTAAAACTTGGTGGAATATTCCGAATTATTGTTTAACATATCGGTAACAACAATTTTAAGGCTATGCCATTGACCTCTTTTAGTCCTTTTGGGGTTAAGATTATGTAATAGTATGCCAGTTTTGGGATCCCATTCAAATAACACCCATTTCCCATCAATATAACCATTATACGTTTTGATGCCCGTGTTGTCGATTAGCTTAAAGCTTATGCTGCTTTGACTGGTGATTTTTGCGTTAGGTATTAGGTTTTGGGCAATAATTGACGGAGCAATTGTATCAATCATCACGGTATATTTCCCAAAGCTGTTGCATATTGCCTTAATGCTGTTTTTAGCAGGTTCGCTTCCAACATACGTAAATCCTTTCCCATTAATTTTGGCTATGTAGAGCTTTCCCAAAAGGTTTTCGGCAATGTTGCTGGTATTGTATTCCAACGTGAACTTTTTGAATAGTTTAGTTTTAGAGTTATGAACAGTGACTATAGGGTAGGGAAAATTATCCGGCTGGCTCTCTGACATTTGGAATAGAATATCGTGGAATAATGCATTTTCGGGCAACCTAACCATATAACTTCTGGTCTTGTAGGTATTTTCAGCATTCCACTTGAATAGTGGAAGGTTAGGCATTCTTTCAGCAATAGCCTTGTTTTCAACGCCTAATATCTTGAAAGTTAGTTTACTACTGTTTCCTGAATGATCCCAAACCCTAATATCTACAATGTATGTGCTATCTTTCGCCACATCTATAATACCATGGTCGATAACGTGAGTGATGCCTGAAAACTTATTATTTGGATATGTCCATAGTCGAATTGCTTTATATCCGCTCCATCCATTATCGGTTATACCATTAAAACCATTGGCATAGCGGGTTTCCAGAAACGAAAACTTATCGACCTGAAAGGTAAATGTTTTGATGCCATTAATTTTCATTTCAGCCTTTTTGATACCTGCTCTAAAACTGTTAGGATTCACTGTATCGTAGTAATAGAGCGCAAGGCCTACTTTACCCGACGCATTAACCGGAAACGGCAGGGTGAAATCACTCCCCCGCTTGATAGTTTCATAGGCTTTATAGGTTAAACTATTGAGCAAGTAACTTAAGCTGTCAATTTCGAAAACAAGCAAGCGGTTAATGACAGGTGGATATATATCGGTTTGCCTCCATTCATTAAAAAATTCGAAAGGATCTAAGATATGTTGAGATACTGTTTCACGAATCTCCAAGTGAAGGTGTGGCCCACCGGAACTACCACTGTTGCCCGATATGGCAATAATATCGCCTTTATTTACCGGTAGTTCCCCCGGATTTGGGAAAAGTTCAATTTCAAACGATGGCTTTTGGTACTGGGCATTCTCAGCATACTCTGCTATCTTTCCAGTAAACCTGTCAAGGTGAGCATATACTGATGTTTTACCATTGGGGTGGTCAATGTAAATTGCTTTACCAAAACCCACTGGGCTTACCTTGATTCGTGAAACAAACCCCTTTTCAATAGCAAAAACGTTAAAACCCACCTTGCCCATGGTCCGAAGGTCAACACCGGAGTGGAAATGGTCCGAACGTATTTCACCAAAGGTTCCCGAAAAGGCGGGTGGTATTTCCAGTGGCAATCTAAATGATTGTGTTTGAGCAACACTGGCCGTTGAAATCAGCAGTAGAATTGCAACCCTGTAAAACCTCATTGATTACTTTTTTAAATTTTCCAAATATATAAAAGCCACCCTTTGGAGATGGTTAAAAACGTGTGAATAAAGCAAAATTATTGAACCGTAAAGCGTAAATATTTCATTACTAGGATGATTAATTGCGCTAGGTCATCGATTTTAAAAAATGTTTAAAGATTTGTTTTTTGTTGTTGGTTTGTTTAACTTTGTAAAACTTTGTCTGGGATATGAACGATTCTTCAAGCCATATAATCGACAACATTAACCAAAAGGTTCAAACTCTTGTTTTTATGTATGAAAGAGAGAAACAGGAGAACGATCGTTTGAAAGCACAGGTTGCTCAGCTTGAAGCTAAGCTGAAAGCTAAAGAGCAGGTGTGTGCCGAGCTAGAAGAACGTTATTCCCGGTTGAAGATTGCCAAGGCACTGAAAGCAAGCGATGTCGATGTGCACGAGGCAAAAATTAAGGTGAACCGGATTGTGCGGGAAATTGACAGGTGTATTGCTTTACTTAATAAATAGAACCTAGCGCTGCCGAATGGACGAAAAGTTATCAATTAATGTAAATGTAGCCGAAAGGTTGTATCCTCTCAAAATAAACAGAGATGATGAGGAAAAGATCCGTAGGGCCGCTAAATTGATAAACGACAAGGTAATGCTGTACAAGCAAAGGTATAGTGACAAGGACGTACAGGATTATTTGGCTATGGCAGCACTACAGTTCGTTATAAAACTGATTGAGTGCGAGGATAAAACCGATACCTCGGAGTTTATTAGCGAATTGAAGGATCTGGACGAATGGCTGGGTTCTTTCATTGGTAAGCAAAACATGAGTTCTTTCAAATAGCATTGCCCGCATTATCGCCTTAACGTTTTTGCGAAACTCAACATTACAAAAATTGGAGTAGGACTTGCTCCGCACAAGACAGGCCTGTTTACCGCTTGTTCGGGATCTCTTCCGGGAGACGCTGGTAGTCTGAATCGGATGGCCTCTCCACCCATGTTTGACTGGGGTTTCTACATAAAATTAAGGCATAATGCGGGTTTTTTATTTATATAAATCTAAAATTCATTAAGTATGGTGTTAACAATAATAATTGCAGTTTCAGCTTTTTCCCTGGGGGGATTACTGTCGTACTTCATGTGGAGTAAACTTTTGGCCACCAGGCGCAATAAGATTATTCAGGAGGCCGAAGCCGAGGCCGAAGTTATCCGTAAGGAGAAAATCTTACAGGCAAAAGAAAAGTTCTTACAACTTAAAGCTGAACACGATAAGGTAATTTCGGAAAAGAACAACCGGATTGCACAGGCCGAAACCAAAATCAAACAGCGTGAGCTTCAGCTATCACAAAAGTTCGAGGAGCTTCAGCGCAAGCAGAAAGAGGTTGACGCTATTCGCGAAAACCTCTCGAGCCAAATGGAACTGGTTGAAAAACGAAATGAGGAACTCGAGCGCATGCACAAGGACCAAATCAGGCGTCTTGAATCTATCTCTGGCCTCTCGGCCGAGGAGGCTAAGGCTCAACTTATTGAGTTGCTCAAAGCCGAGGCTCGCACACAAGCCATGACGTATATCAACGAGATTGTTGATGAGGCCAAAATGACTGCTACCAAGGAGGCTAAGCGAATTGTGGTTCAAAGCATTCAACGTGTTGCTACCGAAACAGCCATTGAAAACTCGGTAACGGTTTTCAACATCGATTCCGACGAAGTTAAAGGACGTATCATTGGCCGCGAGGGGCGCAATATCAGAGCCCTGGAGGCTGCTACAGGTGTTGAAATTATTGTTGATGATACCCCTGAGGCTATCATTCTATCGGCATTCGATCCCGTACGTCGTGAAGTTGCCCGATTGGCTCTTCACCAGCTCGTTACCGATGGCCGTATTCACCCCGCCCGCATTGAGGAGGTGGTTCAAAAGGTTCAAAAGCAGGTTGAGGAGGAAATTATTGAGGTTGGTAAGCGTACCGCTATCGATTTGGGTATTCATGGCTTACACCCCGAGCTTATCCGTTTGGTGGGTAAAATGAAGTATCGCTCATCGTACGGACAGAACCTTTTACAGCACTCGCGTGAGGTGGCTAACCTTTGTGCCATTATGGCATCAGAGCTTGGGCTTAACCCCAAGATTGCCAAACGTGCCGGCTTACTGCACGATATAGGTAAGGTGCCCGATGATGAACCGGAACTACCACATGCTATCCTGGGTATGAAGTTGGCCGAAAAGTACAAGGAGAAACCTGAGGTTTGCAATGCCATTGGATCGCACCACGATGAGGTGGAAATGGCCACCCTTATTGCACCTATCGTTCAGGTTTGCGATGCCATTTCAGGTGCACGTCCCGGCGCACGCCGCGAGGTTGTAGAATCATATATCAAACGACTCAAGGAGATGGAAGACCTTGCTCTTTCGTATCCCGGTGTACTTAAAACATTCGCTATTCAAGCCGGTAGGGAATTACGTGTGATTGTAGGTAGCGAAAAGGTTTCGGACGAGGAAGCCAACAAGCTTTCATTCGAAATTGCCAAAAAAATTCAGGACGAGATGACCTACCCGGGTCAGGTGAAAATTACTGTAATCCGCGAAACTCGAGCTATTAGCTACGCTAAGTAGTATTTAGTGGTTAGTGAACTGTGTACATTGTTTAGTATGAACCTTTAACCTTGAACTTTGAACCTTAAACCTTTAACCTTAAACCTTTAACCTTTTAATCTATGAACCTCCAAATGTGTGATCTAAAGGGACAGTATCGTAGGATAAAGAATGAGATTGATGCTGCCATTCAGGAAGTTATTGACAGTACCGCTTTTATTAAAGGGAAAGAGGTTGGTTTATTTCAGGATGAGTTGGCTTCGTACCTTGGTGTTAAGCATGTAATTGGCTGCGCCAATGGAACCGATGCCTTACAGATTGCTCTAATGGCACACAACCTGAAACCGGGCGACGAGGTAATAACCCCCGATTTTACCTTTATTGCTACCGTTGAAGTTGTGGCCCTTTTAGGGTTAACCCCTATACTGGTTGATGTAGATCCAAATACCTTTACCATCGACATTCAAAAGTTAGAGGAGGCTATAACCCCCAGAACTAAAGCAATTATTCCCGTTCATCTATTTGGACAGTGTGCCAATATGGATGAGGTGATGCGTTTAGCCCAAAAGCATAACCTTTACGTTATTGAGGATACAGCCCAAGCCTTGGGTGCCAATTACTACCATTCCGATGGCAGGGTTGCTAAAGCAGGAACCCTAGGTACCATTGGCACAACATCGTTCTTCCCATCAAAAAATCTGGGATGCTATGGCGATGGCGGTGCCCTTTTTACCAACGATGATGATCTGGCTGCTGAAATCCGTTCAATTGCCAACCATGGTATGAAGGTGCGTTACCATCACGATAGAATTGGGGTAAACTCCCGTCTCGATACCATTCAGGCAGCCATTTTAAGGGTAAAACTGAAACACCTCGATTCATTCAATAAAGCTCGTATTGAGGCTGCCAATGCTTACGATGCAATGCTAAAACCATGCAGTAAGATTATTACGCCTGCCCGTGCCAAATGGAGCAGCCACATTTTTCATCAGTATACCCTAAAACTTGTAAATGTCGATCGCAATAAATTGCAAAAAGAATTGGCTGCTAAAGGCATTCCTACCATGGTTTACTATCCAATACCCCTTCACAAGCAAAAAGCTTTTGAGCCAGATCGCAAGTTTAACCTTGGTCGTTCGTTTCAGGTTTCCGATTCCCTTTCCGGCTCAGTGATTTCGCTCCCAATGCATACCGAATTAACCGACGATGTTATAAAATATATTGCCGATAATTTTTTGAAAGTTTTAAAAGAGTAAATTTGGATTAAATTTTGGTTATGGAAAAGAGCTACTTTGCCCACGAAACAGCGGTTATCGACCCGGGTTGTGTGATTGGTGCAGGTACAAAAATTTGGCATTTCAGTCATATTATGACCGGGTGTGAAATTGGCGAAAACTGTAATATTGGGCAAAATGTAGTGGTTTTCCCTGGCGTTAAGTTGGGTAGAAACGTAAAGGCTCAGAACAACGTATCTATTTATACCGGAGTGATTTGCGAGGATGATGTTTTCCTGGGCCCATCGATGGTTTTCACTAACGTTATTAATCCTCGTAGCGCCATTAATCGCAAAAGCGAATACCTCACAACTCTTGTTAAGCGTAGCGCCACCATTGGAGCAAATGCAACCATTGTGTGTGGAGTAACTTTGGGGGAATTCTCGTTTGTTGGTGCCGGCGCTGTGGTAACTAAGGACGTAAAACCTTACGCTCTTGTGGTTGGCAATCCAGCCCGTCAGATAGGATGGATGAGTGAGTATGGCTATCGCCTTGAGTTTAATAGCGATGGCGTAGCAGTTTGCCCCGAGAGTGGGCAAAAGTATAAACTTGAACACAATCAGGTTTTCAGAATTGAATAAATAATGAAGAATTTTGCACTTATCGGAGCGGCTGGTTTTGTTGCTCCTCGTCATCTTAAAGCCATTAAGGAAACTGGCAATAATCTTTTAGCCGCGCTCGATAAGCACGACTGTGTAGGTATTATGGACAGTTACTTCCCTGAAGCCGATTTTTTTGTGGAGTACGAAAGGTTCGATAGGCATATCGATAAGCTAAAACGTCAGGGTGTAAAGGTTGATTACGTTAGCATTTGCACCCCAAACTACCTTCACGATTCGCACATACGTTTTGCACTTCGGCAAGGGGCTAATGCCATTTGCGAAAAACCAATTGTTCTCAACCCCTGGAACATTGATGCTCTGGCTGAGATCGAAAAGGAAACCGGCAAACGCATTAGCACAATTCTTCAGCTCAGGTTGCATCCCACTATTATTGAACTGAAAAAACAGATTGACGCTGCACCCGCTGATACGATTTTTGATATCGACCTAACCTACATTACCAGCCGTGGCCGTTGGTATTTCATTTCATGGAAGGGCGATATTCAAAAATCGGGTGGGGTTGCCACCAATATCGGGGTGCATTTTTTCGATATGCTTTCATGGATATTTGGTAATGTTAAGTCGAGCATTGTGCATGTTTCCCGTCCCGACAAGGCTGCGGGTTACCTTGAACTGGAAAAGGCCCGCGTACGCTGGTTTTTAAGTGTTGACTATAATGATATCCCCAATGACATTAAGGCGAAGGGGCAGCGTACGTACCGTTCCATTCGCATAGCCGATAAGGAGCTCGAGTTTAGCAAGGGTTTTACCGATTTGCATACTGCAAGCTACCGCGAGATTCTTGCAGGTAATAGTTTTGGCTTAAACGATGCCCGTACTTCAATTGAAATTGTTTATACCATCCGTAATATGGAACCGGTAGCGTTAACCGGCGATTTTCACCCTTTTTGTAAAACTATTTAATTTTTAGGCTATGTATAACGAATTAGTTTCAAAAAAGGAAAAACTTGCAGTTATAGGTTTGGGTTATGTGGGTTTACCTATAGCACTTGAATTTGCCCACAAACTCTCAGTTATTGGGTTTGATATTAAACCCGAAAGGGTAGAACTGATGAAAAAGGGGATAGATCCTAGCCGTGAGCTGGAATCTGAAGCCTTTAAAGGGTGCGATATTGCATTTACATCCAATATCGACGACTTGCGTGAAGCTAAATTCTATGTGGTGGCAGTTCCAACACCAATCGATGAGCATAACCTGCCCGACTTAGAGCTGCTACTTGCAGCAACCCGCAAAGTCGGTCAAGTTTTGAAAGAGGGCGATTACGTGGTTTACGAGTCGACTGTTTACCCCGGCTGTACCGAGGAGGATTGTGTACCCTTACTCGAAGAGATTTCGGGTTTAAAGTACATACAGGATTTTAAGGTAGGCTTTTCGCCTGAGCGTATTAACCCCGGCGATAAGGAGCACACCTTAACCACAATTAAAAAGATAACTTCGGGCTGCGATGCCGAATCGGCTGAAGAGATTGCCAAGACATACGAGTTAATCATAAAAGCGGGTATTCACCGTGCCAGTTCAATAAAGGTTGCCGAAGCTGCTAAGATTATTGAGAATACCCAGCGCGATATCAATATCGCCTTTATGAATGAACTTTCAATCATTTTCAATAGGATGGGTATTAACACCTACGAGGTGCTTGAGGCTGCCGGAACCAAGTGGAACTTCCTGAAGTTCTTCCCCGGCCTTGTGGGCGGGCATTGCATTGGGGTCGATCCTTACTACCTGGTTTACAAGGCTAAGGAACTGGGTTATCACCCTCAAATAATTACTGCTGGTCGTTTTATTAACGACTCCATGGGTGCTTACGTGGCTAAGCAAACCGTTAAGAAAATCATTGCTGCCGATAAAAACCCAAAGGATTCGCGCATTCTCATCATGGGCGTTACATTCAAGGAGAATGTAAGCGATATCCGTAACTCCAAGGTGGTTGATATTTACAACGAGTTAAAATCGTTCGGAGTACAAAACATCGATGCGGTTGACCCGTATGCCGATAACCACGAGGTAAAGGAGGAGTACGGTTTCGAAATGGCCTCAGATCCAAATGGTAAGTACGATGCCATAATTGTTGCCGTTAGCCATAAACAGTACATCAACCTAAATGAGGATTGGTTTAAAAACCTTGCCAACCCTGGTTGCGTTTTTATGGATGTTAAGGGTATCTACCGAGGGAAAATCCATGATTTAACCTACTGGAGTTTGTAAAAAAATCAATTGATTTTCAAAATATTAAGCCCCTACGTGGGGCTTTGTTCATATTTAGTGGCTTTTTTTATGGTCTTTTTTCTTTTAATTATGTTATTTTCGTGGAATAATTTCTCGTAGGTCATCCCCCTTGGGTGTGACTGACAGGGCGAAGCTGTAAGGTCGTGAAATGTTAAACGTGAGCCCTTAAACGTTAGTCGTTAAAAGTTAGCCTTAAATCTTGCTTCGCGTGACAGGTACTTGAATCTTAAATCTTAAATCAATGTCGTTTAGTTAACAAAACAGACACTCCTTTTGTCATACTGAGTGAAACGAAGGATCTCTATTTATCTATCGTTTTGAGATGTATCAACTTAGTCTGTCTCGATATATCGGGACTCAACAAGACAAAAATCGAATCTAAAATTTTAAATCTTTTATCCTTTATCCATTAAGCTTTATCCTTAAGTTATGATAAAGAACATCTGTTGCATCGGTGCCGGCTATGTGGGTGGTCCTACAATGGCAGTAATTGCACTAAAAAATCCGCATATCAGGGTAAACGTTGTCGATATCAATGCTGAGCGCATTGCAGCCTGGAACACCGACGATTTACCTGTATATGAGCCCGGATTGCTCGAGGTGGTTAAACAGGCACGCGGTCGTAACCTTTTTTTCGATACCGACATTGAGAAAGGCATCCGCGAGGCCGATATGATATTCATTAGCGTAAACACCCCAACCAAAACCTATGGGTTAGGCAAGGGAAGAGCTGCCGATTTACGCTACGTTGAGCTGTGTGCCCGTCAGATTGCCGAGGTGGCCACAACCAATAAGATTGTGGTTGAAAAGTCAACCCTGCCGGTTCGTACGGCCCAGGCAGTTAAAACCATACTTTCCGAAACAGGCAATAAGGCCTGTTTTCAGGTGCTTTCAAATCCCGAATTCCTTGCCGAGGGCACTGCCATTAACGATTTGCTTGAACCCGATAGGGTTCTGATTGGTGGTGATCAAACCCCTGAGGGACTTGCCGCCATTGAGGCTCTAACTCAGGTTTATGCTGCTTGGGTACCCCGTGAGCGCATCATTCAAACCCGCCTCTGGTCGTCGGAGCTTTCAAAGCTTACTGCTAACGCTTTTCTGGCGCAGCGTATTTCGTCAATCAACAGTATTTCGGCTCTTTGCGAGGTAACCGGTGCCGATGTGGACGAGGTGGCCTACGCCGTAGGTACCGATTCGCGAATTGGGCCTAAGTTCCTGAAGGCCTCGGTCGGCTTTGGGGGATCCTGTTTTCAAAAGGATATACTTAACCTGGTTTACCTTTGTGAGTACTTTGGATTGCCTGAGGTGGCTCGTTACTGGGAACAGGTAATTGCCCTTAACGATTACCAGAAGCACAGGTTTGCACAGAATATCATCCACACCCTGTTCAATACGATTAGTGGCAAGAAGATAGCCATGTTGGGCTGGGCCTTTAAAAAGGATACCAACGATACCCGCCAGAGTGCTGCCATTTACGTGGCCGATTACCTGCTTAACGATATGGCCAACATCTGGGTGTACGACCCCAAGGTACCCGCCAAGAGCATGTACGCCGATTTGGATTCCCTGGAAACCCGCTCTCCCGAGGAGAACTGCAAGCACCTTACAGTTGTTAGCGACCCCTACGAGGCCTGCAAAAATGCCCATGCCATTGCCATTATCACCGAATGGGACGAGTTCAAATCCTACGACTGGCAACGCATATACAATAACATGATGAAACCCGCCTTTATCTTCGACGGCCGCAATATCCTCGACCATAAAAAACTTATGGAAATTGGGTTTAAGGTTAAGGCGATTGGAAAAAGTTATTAAAAAGGATAAAGGTTAAAGGATAAAGGATAAAAAGAAGATAATAATATAATTTAACGAAAATTCTTTTGCCTATTGGACATCGATTTTGTTGAGGATGGAAATGAGGTTTACGGTAATTTACAAAAACGACTTTTTGACTTTTCTGTCTATGTAATCAAGGAAAGTAGATAGTTGCCTGAGTCGCGCGAGTATAGAATCATTGTAGGTCAGCTAATAAAATCTGCAATATTATCAGCAGCAAATTATGAGGAAGCGCAAACAGGCGTTTCAAGAAGCGATTTTTCAAACAAAATAGGTAT